>Ga0335085_10000154_pt1 | contig 219549 bp, 192 predicted proteins | sample Lox_Sample_45_FD_206712 | JGI IMG/M metagenome (GOLD analysis project Ga0335085, IMG submission 206712) | Soil microbial communities from Loxahatchee National Wildlife Refuge, Florida, United States - Lox_Sample_4.5 | ecosystem: Environmental > Terrestrial > Soil > Wetlands | place: USA... | reverse complement strand
AGGAGGCAAAGGCGCCCACAGCCGTCCCTCGAGATCGGATCGAAGCAAAGAAGCAGACAGTGGTTCTGCCGGAGCGGGAAGTGCACAGTGAACTGCGTCCGGCGGAATTCCGGACCATTATTTCCGGTGATGGCGGGAATGCGGCGCCGCAGTTTTCGCCTGACGGGCAGCGGATCGCGTTCATGTCGAACCGGTCGGGGCCGTGGCAGATCTGGATGAGTAATGCCGACGGGTCGGATCCGGTGCAGGTGAGTTTTACCGAGAGCGCTGGGACTCCGCGCTGGTCGCCGGATGGGAAGACTTTTGTGTTCGATGCGCCGTGGGAGGGAACGACTTTTGTGTTCCTGGCGCCGGTCAATCAGCCGCAGAACGCACGTCCGGTGGCCGAGGGCTGCGTGCCGAGTTTCTCGCGCGACGGGAAATATGTGTACTTTGCCTCGGATCGCACGGGAGATTTCGAGGTGTGGAAGGTGGCGGTTGGGGGCGGGCCGGAGAGTCAGGTTACGCAGCATGGCGGGTTCGCGGCGCTGGAGTCGGGGGATGGGAATCTCTATTACGCGAAGTCGAAATATCCGAACCCGGAAATATGGCGCGTGCCAATGGGTGGCGGCGAGGAGGTCGCGCTCTCGCCGATCCTAAGGCCGAGAACGTGGGCGAGCTGGACGGTCACGAAAGACGGAGTGCTGCTGGTCGCGGACCTGCCGGACGGGCGGTCGCATCTGACACTCTACGATCCGGGCAAGGGGACGGCGCGGGAGTTGACCTCGTTGCAGACTTCACCTTTCTGGATGGCGGCATCGGCGGACGGGAAGAAAGTCGTGATGAACGACGCGGCGGAGCGGCAGATCACGATGGTGGAGCATCTGCGGTGAAGCAGGTTTCAGAGTTTCAGAGTTTCAGAGTTTCAAGGTTCAAAGAGCGCATCTAGTGTGGTGTCCCGCAGGTTCATGACAAAATGTAAATTCGGTCCAGGTTTAGCGGCGGTCGGGCCTCAGGGGCTAAAGCCCCAGTATTTATACGGGTCGCATCGGCACGACTAAAGTCGTGCCCTTCCCAAAACCGTACTGAATTAATGCTACATATTTCCGGGACGCGACACTAGATCGCCGGATCTGAAGGCTCGGCGCGGACTATGAAGCGCTGCGGGGATTTTGGGCTGCTGCCGAAGGGGTAGCAGGTGATCAGGGTGAGGGCGTCTTCTGTGGTTGGCTGCAGCAGTGTCACCTCCTTCGGATCCACCACTTCAATCAGGCTCACGGTGTAGGTCTTCGTATGCACGCCGCTGTGGCCGGGATCGAACCAGTCGAGTTGGATCTTGTCTCCCTGCTTGATTCCTTCCAATGAGCGAAACCAGCTGGTGCGATGGCCGGCCAGGACCAGGTTACCGGGCTCTCCAGGTACGGCACCGCTTTGCAGTTGGGCAGGACCGAAGGCCAGAGCGCGGGGCGTCGCTGCGTCGAGAACAATTTCGTCATAGTGGAGATGCGGGATTTCGAGGCGCGCTACGGGGTGGGTGTCGGCCCAGGGCCACGGCGCGTGCGGGTGGCCCGTTTTGATGCTTTCGTTCCAGGCGCGACGGATCAGGATGGCGGCTAGTTCAGCTTTCGCTCGCATGTAGGCGGCACGGGCGGTGAGGCAGGCACCGGCGAGGAGGAGGAGCGTGGCGGCGATGCGGAGGGGTTTCATGGTCGTTGGTCGTTGGTCGTTTGCTGTTCGCTGATCGTCGTTCGCACCTGCCGAACTCTTCATTGCGTTCGTTCGACATTGCATCGGGCGAATGCCTCTAAGCGCCTTTGCCGGTTACGAGCGAGTAGGGCTCCTTCGACTCAGTTCGGCTGGCGCCTCACTCCGCTCAGGATGACAGCGTGGAGAGAGGCGACGAGTTTCGCGGCATCTTGCGGCCACGCACTAGCAGCCAGAGGGCGGTGCCTGCAGCCAGTAGCGTGATGCCCAGGGTCTCGAAGAACGCGTCGGTGGTGCCAGTGGCGGGGGCGCCGAAGACTTTGTCCATCTGCCAGCCCGCAGGCATTTCGGTGGGCACTGCGATGCTATTGTTCTGGCCGCCTTGGTTGACGACCACTTCTTCTACTGCTACCAGCGAGGTAAAGCGCGTCACCAAGTTGTAGCGGATGGCGTGCGCGATCACGCTGCCGCGAATCTCGGCTTGGCCTTTCTCGTCGGCGTGGCGCCAGTGGTCCATGAGATCTTCGACACGCTGGCGCGCCCAGATGGTGGTGATGCCGGGATGGAAGGTGGCTTTGGAGGCGTCAAAGGGAATGCTGGCTTCATAGGGTTCGTTGCCCGCGTTGGCGGTCAGATGCACGGTTCCGGCGCTGCCTTTCGTGATGCGGCCGTAGATCAGCAGGGGCTGATGGAGAAAAAGATCGGGCGGCCGCTCGGGATAGAGATCGGTCACTTCGACTCCGGTGAAGGTGACTTTGACGTCGGTCAGGACGGGGCTGTCGATCGTGGCGAAGAGGTGGGTCATCTGGTCGCGAACTTCGCTGACGTCAGCGATGTGGGTGAAGGTGCCGCGGCCGAATTGGGCCATCTTGGTGGCGAGGAAGAGATTCGGCGCGCTGCCGATGGCGATGGTGAACAGGCGCGCGTTGCCGAGTTCGGAGCGCATGGCGCGGAAGATTTCGTCTTCGTTGCCGAGGTCGCCGTCGGTGAGAAGAATGATGTGGCGGAGATAGCCTGGGGCGAAGGGCTTCGTCATCAGGTGATGCAGGGCGGGGAGCATTTCGGTTCCGCCGTTCGCTTCGAGATTTCTGACATAGCGGCAGGCTCGGTCGAGGTTCTCTGCGGTTGCGGGCAGTGGTTCCGCGGAAAATTCCTGATAGCCGCTGCTGAATTGCAGGATGCCGAAACGGTCGGTTAGTTTGAGCTTGTCAAGAGCCTGGAGCAGGGCTTCGCGGGCTTGTTCGATGGACGTGCCAGCCATGGAGCCGGAGACATCAATCATGTAGAGCATTTCGACCGGAACGCGCTCTTTGGGCTGCACTGTCGGCGGGAATGCAGCAAGGAGGAAGTGGGTTTCGCCGGAATCGCTGGGAGATAGGAAAAGGGCCGTGCGCGGCTGCGTGTTCTCCGCCTGCTGCAGGTCGAGGACGAAGTCTTTGTTCGGGAGCGTGGCGCCGGTGGCGAGTTCGACGTGCTGGCGGCCGTCGGACAGGCGATTGACGTGGATGTCATGGGAGACGGATTTTACGGAGGCGGCTTCGAAGCCGGGGTCGAGATCGACGGCGAGGGAGATGTCGTGTCCGGAGCGGCTGTCGGGATTGCGAACGGGCGGCGTGATGCGCGAGGCGTCGGAGACGGCATTGGTGTCGGCGGACCATCCGGTGCCGTCATGACCAACAGCTTGTGTGCCGGGAATGTAGCGCGGCCCTACCACCATGGGGAACGCCAGGCGCATTTTTCCGTCTTCCCAGCGGAGGGGTTCGACGTAGCGCAGGCGGACGTCGATGCGGTCGCCCGGCATGATATTGGCGACCGAGGTGGTGAAGATGTTGGGGCGCTCTTCTTCGACCAGGGCGGCGCGCTTGCCTTCGGACTTGGCGGCTTCGTAGATCTTCTTGGCCTCGGCGCGCTCCTTGATGACGCTGCGGATGATGCGGTTGCCGACGTGGATTTCCATGTCGTAGACGGCGGCGTCGTGCGGCAACGGGAAAATGTAGATGGCTTCGATGGGCTGGCTGGTCGAGTTCGCGTATTGCTGGGTGACGGTGGCCGAGGCGACGAGACCACGGACGTCGAGGGCGACATCGGTGTGGGTGAGGGGCACAGCTTCGTAACGGCCTGCGACCGGGGAACGGTAAAGCAGGCATCCTTCGCCGACTTGCGGCAGAGGCGTGTTGGCCTTGGCGGCGTTGTCGTCCTGTGCGGCTGAACAGTTGCCCCAGACGATGGTGGTGATCAGGACTGCGAGAAAGAAGCGTGGACATACTGCGTTCTTGAACCAAGTCACAGCCAGGCGTGCCATGTTGCCTCCCGTCGGTCGTGCTGACGAGGGGGGATGCAAGAGGCAGGCCACGACTGGAGATTCAGCTAAGAGGATGATTTCTGGCGGCTTAGGGAGAAGCCGGGATCGGCACAAGAAGCCAAGCCCGTGGACAGGCACCCACGAGTGTGGCAGGTCGGCCACGATCCGGGCGGAAGGCGATCGGCCAGCGCGCATCGTCGTGGGGACGCTGCGTCGATCAGGCTCCAGAAGAAGGAGGAGTGGAAGCTTAGACCTTACGCAGGGTGCCGCTGTCGTTCCAATGTGGGAGCGACAAAACAAATGCGGCCCGGGCCAGCCACCCGAGCCGCATTGTAAGTCGCGGATATTCTGGCTGCCGTCTCTCGCTTCCGCGAAAGAATCATCCCGAACGGAACGCTTGTGAGCACCCCCGCTTGAGATGTTCATCCTGAGGTTTGCGCCCCAGGGCTTTTCCAGTTCAGCGCTTCCATCCTGCCTTGGAAGGAAGGATTTCTGAGGAGGCCGCAACGCCCGGGCACCAGTTCACTGGACATGAACCGGATTTCCCCCGGCGATTCACCCTCGAGGAATCACCGGCAACGCTGAACCGGACCGGCAGAGCATCAGATACCCGCGCTCTGACTGCAGAGTACCTTGCGGGAATCGCGGACGGGACGCAAGAGCAAAACTGCACTGAGGTTGTGAAGAAGCTGTGGAGGGGACGGGGATTTTTGTGGAAGGAGATGGAAAAGTGGGGAGGCAGTGGCCGGTGGGCAGTTAGAACCAACGGCTGAATCGATTCGCGACCGGTCACTGCCCACTGGCCACCGACCACTGCGGTACACTAGCGCCGATGATTGCGCATCTGCGGGGGACTTTGCTGGCGAAACATCCTAACCAGGCTGTGGTGGAAACTCACGGCGTGGGTTATGACGTCGTCATCAGTGTGCCGACGTTCGCGGAGCTGCCAGCGGCCGGCACGGACGTCGCGTTGCACATTCATACGCATGTTCGCGAAGACGCCTTGAGCCTGTATGGATTTCTGCGGCTGGCGGAGAAACACCTTTTTGAGAAATTGCTCACGGTGAGCGGGATCGGGCCGAAGCTGGCGATTACGATTTTGAGCGGGATGCCGGCAGATGAGATGGTGGGCGCGATCCGTGGTGGAGATGTGGCGCGGCTCACGCGCATTCCGGGGATCGGAAAGAAAACCGCAGAGCGGATGGTGTTGGAGTTACGCGACAAGCTACCGCAAACCGTGGGGACGGCGGATGTGAGTGTGGCAATGGCCAGTCCGGTGGAGGAAGATGTGTTATCGGCGCTGATGAATCTTGGGTATCAGCGTGCCACCGCGGAGAAAGCGTTGCAGGGTGCGGCGCGTGGCGGGAAGTCGCAGAGCTTTGAGGTCTTGTTTCGCGAGGCTTTGGCGGGATTGTCTAAGTAGTTCTCGGTTCCCGGTTCTCAGTTAGAAAGTAAAACCTCTCACCACAGGGTACACAGAGGTCAGGTAGGCAGGGTCCGTCGCTCCCCTGGGCCGGACAGGGGCAGGGTCTCGCCACGTCTAGTTGCCTACGAAACGGAGATACAGATCGCGGTCGAGGCGGCAGGCTTCGGCCATTTGCCTGATGCGCTGCCAGGCTTCGATTTGAGACTCGTCGCGGGCGCGGTCTTTGACTTGGTCCCATTCGCGAAGGAAGACCTCCATCTGGAGATGATTGAAGACGGTCTTTCCGAAGGGATCGATTCCGCTGAGGAGAGGAAGAGCCGGCTGATTGCCAGGGATTACGCCGTGCAGCATGACCCACTCGCTGCGCTCGCCGAGATCGTCCTCGAGTTTGACTACCAGAGACATGGGCGCGCTCCAAGCAGAAGCTGATGGGAATGTAGCAGCGTTGGGAGGAATTTTCCAAGAGGGGAGTTTTAAATCCGTCAAGCGATCTTGTGGGTAGGGGTTTTTCGACTGCTCAGAATGACAGAACTTATTGAGCGAATACGTCAGGTAACAGGGCTCAGGATCTTACAGGATGGTGTTGTAACTGCCCGGCTTCCTGTGACCTGAGACCTGACACCTGCGACCTTACAGAACCTGACATGGGTAGTACTCCTTCACGCCTGCGGGGTATGCGATCCGTGTTGGAAGTGATACTGGAGGATCTTGGCTGCCAGGGACGGAGTAATGCCCGAGCCTGGCGATCCGACGGAGCGCACCACTTCTCCGCGGCAGACGACTTCGGTTGCGGCCAGTCCGGCGATTTCCGCCGGCAGGACGAGGTTGATTTCCAGCTGTGCACTGGGCTGAAGGATCTCTTCCGCCTGGAACAGCAAGCCGGAGCGGCTGATGTTTTCGGTTGTGCCCTGAAGCCAACGCTGGTCTCCGACCAGGCGATAACGCAGGGGGAGGTGAAGGTTAAACCGGCGCGCCCGGAAGGGCGGGATCTTTTTACCGGAGAGGACACTTGTGGAGGTACTGCGGGACGGCATTTCGGCCTCCTGGGGGATAGGTTCCGAGTCCAGCACTTCCCGGACTTTATCTTTCAGAGCGGGCAGGCTGAACGGTTTTTGCAGCAGGTTGATGCCGGCGTAGAGCATGCCATTGTGACCAATAGCGTTCTCGGTGTAGCCCGACATATAGAGAACCCGGATATCCCGGCGGTCGCCCGCGACATGGACCGCGAGTTCACGTCCGTTCATTCCGGGCATAACGACGTCAGTAAGGAGAAGATCGATCTCGCCCTTGTGGCCGGAGGCAATCTGAAGGGCGGCGGCGCCATCCTCGGCCTCGAGGATCTTGTAACCCTGGGTCTCCAGATACTGGCGGGCGAGGCGGCGGAGATTGGTTTCGTCTTCGACGAGGAGGATGGTTTCCTGGCCGCGGTCGGGGCGGGGAAGGCCGACGGCGTCCTGGACGGTGGCGGGTTCGTCTTTACTGTCGACCCGCGGAAAGTACATGCGAAACGTGGTGCCGCGGGCGGGCTGGCTGTCGACAAAGATGTAACCACCGCTCTGCTTCACGATGCCGTAGACGGTGGAAAGGCCGAGGCCGGTGCCCTTGGCACCCTTGGTGGTAAAGAAGGGTTCAAAGATCCGGGACTGGGTTTCACCGTCCATGCCGAGGCCGGTGTCGCTGATGGCGAGCATGATGTAGTCACCAGGATCGAGAGGCGCATGCATGCGGGCAAAATCATTGCTCAGGGTAATGTTGGCCGTCTCGATGGTGAGTTTGCCGCCGTCGGGCATGGCGTCGCGTGCGTTGACGGCGAGGTTCATGATGACTTGATCGATCTGTCCGGGGTCGGCGCGGACGGCGCCGATGGTGGGCTCCGGCACCATGACCAGGTCGATGTCTTCGCCGATCATGCGGGTGAGCATCTTCAAGTTTTCGGTGACCACCTCGTTGAGATCGAGAATCTTGGGAGCCAGCATCTGCTTGCGGCTGAAGGCGAGCAGCTGGCGAGTTAGCGAGGTGGCGCGCTGGGCGGCATTGGAGATTTCCTGCGCCGGTCCGCGGAGAGAGGGATCGGGGCCGAGGCGCTCGAGCAGAAATTCGGAGTAGCCGGAAATCACCATGAGGAGGTTGTTGAAGTCGTGGGCGATGCCGCCGGCGAGGCGGCCGATGGCTTCCATTTTCTGGGCCTGGCGCAGCTGCTGCTCGAGGGCGCGGCGCTCGGTGATGTCCTCCATGAAAAGCTCGAAGGTGGGACCCTGGCGGCCGTCGGGAATGATGCGGGCGGAGATACGGGCCAGCATGGTGGTACCGTCGCCGCGAACCAGTTCCGTGGAGAGATTGTTGAATTCCTTGCCAGCACGGAAGTGGTCTGCGGTTTGAAACCATTGTTGGGCGTCAGAATAAAGGCTGCCCAAGTGCTTGCCGGCAATCTCTTCGGGCCGGGAATATCCCAGCATTTTGATCATGGCGGGATTGGCGTCCTGGAGCATGCCCAGGCTGTCGCAGCGGCAGATGCCGTAGGGGGCGTTAGTGACGAGGGAGCGAAAATTGCTTTCGGAACGGCGGAGGCTCTCCTGAGTGGCACGCAGGGCAGCGTTGAACCAGCAGATCAGCAGGGCCACGGCGAAGAAGAGGATCAGGTGCGCGATGGCCTTGCGGTACTCGGTGGTGTTGTGTTCTCCGACAAGGGAGTAGTAGGCACTGACGGTGAGGGCGAAGGAAGTCGCGGCCAGACCGGGCTTCCAGCCTCCGTACCACGCGCTCACCATGACGGCGACGGCGAATACGACGAGACGGCTTTCGGCCATGTCAGAGAGGAACAGCGTGGGAATCAGCGCCAGAAGGGTGCTGAGGAGCGCCACGCCATAGCGCAGGATGGGCGCGCGCGCCGGAGCGACCGCAAAGGTGCGGATGAGGGGGAGCATCATTCGCATAACCTCCATGCTATGCGCATTATGCGCCAGCAGCGAGTTACGCCAGTCCAGCGGAATCGCCCGGGCGCACAATGCCCGAAAGGACAAGAGCAAGGCGAGGTTGCGGGGGTAGACGGCGGTTGCAACAGACTAAGATGAGATGCGGTTTGGGGAAAACTCGATGGTGCACGATGCCATTGGGGGAACAAAGACTTGCAACAGAGGACAGAAAACATGACACTGACGGCGCAGGCCGGGTGAAACAGGGATGAACATCGCCTTTTTCGGGGGAAGCTTCGACCCTATCCATCGCGGACATGTCGCGCTGGCGGAGGCGGCGGCAGAACGGTTTTCGCTCCATAAAGTGCTGTTTGTGCCGGCGCATGTGCCTCCACATAAGCAGAAACAGCCGGTAACGGCATTTGTGCACCGTTATGCGATGGTGGTGGTGGCGACCGAGGAGGACAAGCGGTTTGTGCCATCGCTACTGGAGGGGCCGGAGGAAACCCTCCCCTCGCCGCGTTCAGGGGGACGGGCGGGGCCGCCCGTCGCTCCAGCGCCGAATTACAGCATCGACACGGTGCGGCTTTTGAAGAAGAGTTTGAAGAAAGCGGACCGGCTGTTCTTCCTGATTGGGATTGATGCCTTTCGCGATATTGGCAAGTGGCACGAGTCGCGGGCGCTGCTAGGGGAATGTGAGTTCGTGGTGGCGAGCCGTCCTGGATTCTCGTTGCGGGACGTTGCGGAGTCGCTGCCGGAAGGATTGCGGCCGCCGGCGGCGGTGAGCAAACCGTTTCATAAGCAGCCCGCGACCGGCGACCTGGTGTTGCCAGGGCTCAGTCTGCACTTGCTCGAAGGCGTGCAGCAGAATGTGTCGGCTACTGTGATTCGAGAGGCTGCGGCAGCGGGAAAGCCGCTGGGGCGGTGGTTGGATCCGCGAGTGGCGGAGTATGTAAGGAAGGTGGGGCTGTACAGAAAGTCAGAAGGCAGAAGTTAGATTGCAGAGGTGAACGCCGAGATTGCAGGGGTCCGATTGTAGAGGTGCTTGGACCACGCCTTTTTTATTTCTGCATTCTCACTTCATGCTTCTGCATTCCCGGTCGCGTTACAATCTACAACCAATGAAGAAGGCCGATTCCCTCAAGCGCCAGGTTAGCGAAGCCATCCTTGCTTGTCAGGATAAGAAAGCCGAACAAGTCACGATTCTCGAACTGGAAAAGGGCTCGGGAGCGTTTACCGACTACTTTGTGGTCTGCAGCGGGACCAATCCACGGCAGATTCAGGCGATTGCTGACGCAGTCGAAGAGCGGCTGGAGGGGCTTGGGATGCGTCCTGCGCACACGGAGGGCTACAAGCAGGCGGAGTGGGTGCTGCTGGATTACGTGGATTTTGTGGTCCACATTTTCTCGGAGACCGCGCGGCAGTACTACGATCTGGAGCGGCTGTGGAAGTCGGCGACGCGGATGGAGCCGGCGGATTTGTCAACTGCCAAGAGCCGCGCTGCCGGCACGCGGAAGAAAAGAGCGTAGTGTGGCAGTCCATGACCGGCCCGAACTCGAGTCGGCATCGCCGAAGGCGAGGTCCTGGAGCGCGTCCTACCGACTCGTAGCCGCGGAGAAGTGGAAGGCAAAGTCAGCGGTGATGGGGAGCGCAGTCACCGAAGCGCTGGTCGAATACGCTGCGCCGCGACCAGGCATGCAGGTAATCGACCTCGCCAGCGGAACGGGGGAGCCCGGGATCAGCCTGGCAGCGCGCGTCGTGCCGGGTGGAACCGTCACAGCAACGGATCTTAGCGCCGAACTGCTCGAACTGGCGGCTGAGCGCGCACGGAAGAAGAATCTGCCGAATTTTTTCACCCGGCCCTCTGATGTGCACGACCTTCCATTCCCCGACAAGACCTTCGACCTGGCGTCCTGCAGATTTGGGGTGATGTACTTCAAGGAGGCGGGCCGAGCGCTGTCCGAAATACGTCGAGTATTGAAGCCCGGGGCGCGGGCCTGCTTCGTCGCGTGGGGCACGGCCGAACAGCCCTATTGGCAGACCACAATGAAGATTGTGCACCGTCACGTGGGTGGGACGATGCTGGAAGGGGGCAGCGAAGACATTTTCTGCTTCGCTGCATCGGGGTCACTGTCAGGGGCGCTGGCGGCCGCAGGGTTTCGCGACATCGAAGAATCAGAGCGAGGAGTGGCCTGGACATGGAGGGGGACGGCCGAAGAGGTGTTTGAGTATGCGCGGGCGGTGTCGACGCCGTTTCGGCCGATGCTGGAGCGGGTGCAGGAAGAGCAGTGGCCGGGTATTTTGGCGGAGGCCCATGCGGCCATCGATCGGTACCGGGTGGGGGAGGAGATTCGCTTTGGGGCGCAGGTGGTTCTGGCGTCGGGGAGAGCGTAGCGTTTGCCGTCCTTCCGATCGGGCGCTTGCGTTGGCGCGACGAGGTCGACCAGCGAAGATGAAGGGCACTGTTGAGGATGAAAATCAAGGTCGTTTGGATCGGGAAGACCAAGGAATCCGCCATTCAGGCGCTGACTGACGACTATCTCAAACGGATCTCGCGATATGCCGACGTCGCGGGAGTTGCAGTGAAGGACGAGGCCGCCGTCCTGAGTCTGGCGCGCGGAGAGCGGCAGGGGCAGCGGCATAAGTTGGTGTTGCTGGATTCGCGCGGGAAGCAGATGACGTCCGAAGAGTTGGCGCAGTTCGTGGAACGCGAGCGGGTGCAGGCTCTCTCTTTGCTGTTTGCGATTGGCGGAGCGGACGGGTTCAGCGAGGAGGCGCGGCGGTCGGCTGGCCTGGTGTTGTCGCTTGGCAAAATGACGCTGCCGCATGAACTGGCGCGGGTCATATTGCTGGAGCAGCTTTATCGCGCCTTCACGATTCTGAACCGGCATCCCTATCACCTGGGGCATTGACGGCGGAGTAACGAGCATCGGCCAGCCAGACAGCCCACCGGTGGCTGGGTTCGCGTTGCAGATGTACCTCCGAGAGGGTTCCTATCCGGCGCGAGATGGCTTACAGTAGTCTCGACAGGGAACAGACCTGATCTTCAGTAAAGTAAGAGGCCCTCCCCAGATGAAAAATCCGTATGACGTAATCAGGATGAAGGAACAAGAAATCGAACGGGTGCGCAAGGAAATGGAAGCGCTCCGGATCGCGGCGCGATTGCTGGGCGCGGAAGATCCCGCGCCGTCGAACGGAGAAAGCCCGACCAAGTCACGGCACGTGGTGGAAATGCCCTAGAACGACTTTTCTCCGTTGACTGCGAGGCGGATGGCGCAGGCCGTCCGCCTCTTTTGTTTGGGCTGGTTCTCTCGCTGCTGACGTTTCAGCGGGCAGGAGTGTCCGCTCCACACTGGTTAGCGTAGAATCGAGCATTCGGCCTTATGTCGGATCTGCGCCGTGGTCTCATCATCGTAAACACCGGCCCGGGCAAGGGTAAAACGACGGCGGCCATGGGCACGGCCCTGCGCGCGGTGGGACAGGGGATGCGCGTCCTGATGCTGCAGTTCCTGAAAGGATCGTGGCACTACGGCGAACTGGACGCGGTCAAGGTCTTTGGTGACAAGTTTGTCATGAAGCAGATGGGCCGGGGCTTCGTTAAAGTGGGGGCTGAGAAGCCGGATCCGGAAGATGTCCGCATGGTGGAGGAAGCCTGGGCGGAGGCTGAAGCGGCGATACAGTCGGGAGAATGGGATCTGGTGGTGCTTGACGAGATCAACTATGCCATCAGCTATGGCATGCTCGATCCGGTCAAGGTCGTGGAGGCGCTGAAGAAACGGCCGGAGATGGTGCACGTGATCTTGACCGGACGGAACGCCCATCCGACAATTGTCGAACTTGCCGACACCGTGACCGAAATGCGCCAGGTCAAGCACGCGTACGAGAAGGGCGTGATGGCGCAGAGGGGAATTGAATACTGAAAGTGGGCAATTTGGTAATTGTGTAATCTGCACGTTTTGAGATTTTCAATTACCAAATTCCCCAATTTCCCAATTGCCCAAGCAAAATGACCTGGTTCAAACGCCAATCCGGTGAGCTGGATACTTCGGGGGAGAAAAAAGTCCGCACCGAGGGGCTGTGGGTCAAGTGTGACGAGTGCCGCCAGGTAATCTGGAAGAAGGATCTGGAAGAAAACCTGAACGTCTGTCCCAAGTGTGACAAGCACTTCCGGATCGATGCGCGCACGCGCCTGGCACAGCTTCTCGACGACAACCAGTATGAAGTGTTCGACAGCAACCTGGCTTCGACCGATCCGCTGAAGTTTGTCGACCTGAAGGCGTATTCCTCACGCCTGAAGCAAGCCAAGAAAGATACCGGCCTGAAGGATGCGATCATCAACGCCCACGGGAAACTGAACGGGCGGCCGGTGATTGTCACCGCCATGGAGTACGCGTTCATCGGCGGGAGCATGGGTGCAGTGGTGGGCGAGGCGATCACGCGGGCGATTGAGAAAGCCAACGAGACGAAGACGCCGATTATCATCGTGTCGGCATCGGGCGGAGCACGGATGATGGAAGGCGCGATCAGCCTGATGCAGTTGGCCAAGATTTCGGCGGCGCTGGCGCGGCTCGATTCGATGCGCGTGCCCTATATCTCGGTTCTGACCGATCCCACGACCGGCGGCACGACTGCGTCGTTCGCCATGCTGGGCGATTTGAACGTGGCGGAACCGGGGGCGCTGATCGGATTTGCGGGACCGCGAGTAATCGAGCAGACGATCCGGCAGAAACTGCCGCCGGGGTTCCAGCGGTCGGAGTTCCTGTTGCAGCACGGGATGCTCGATGCCGTGGTGCATCGCAAGCAGTTGAAGGGCTACATCGGGCGGGCACTGGAGTTCATGGCGGCCTAGCGCTGATCGCTATTCGTCGTTCGCTGTTCGCGGATTGTCGTGGGCGTTGGCCATCCGTCGTTGGCGGCTTAGTTCGCCTTCATTTTTCTTATCCCCTTCAACGGTTTCCCAGCGCATTTCGGCACTTGTCTGGGCCACTCCGATCGCAGGTGATCACCAATCGGGCTCAAGATTGATAACCTTGCTGTTGGCGAAAATGCAGGCAGCGCGAATAGCGAACGACGAAAATAGCGAACAGCGCAGGACTGACGACTCACCAGTGTCCTACCAAACCGCAGTCGCGCAGATGTATGCGTTGGGCCACGAGCTGGCTCACACGCCGTCGCAAAAATTTGACCCGGCACACATGCGCGTGTTGCTGGCAGCACTGGGACATCCGGAACAGAAGTTTCCGAGTGTGCTGATTGCCGGGACCAACGGCAAGGGCTCGACGGCGGCGACACTGGCGGCGATCCTGCAAGCGTCGGGTCTGAAGACTGGACTGTACACTTCGCCGCACCTGGTGCGGATCAATGAACGCATTCGTTGGAATGGCGCAGCCATCTCGGATGATGATTTTGCGCTGCTGCACGATCTCGTGGATCGAATCGCCGAGAGGCTGGTGGGCGAAGGCGAGTTGCCGTGGCATCCGAGTTTTTTCGAGATGTTGACGGCAATGGCGTTCGAGCACTTCTCGCGAGCGGGGCCCGACATGGTCGTGCTGGAAGTGGGGATGGGCGGGCGGCTGGACGCGACGAACGTCGTGGAGCCGCGAGTGAGTGTAGTCACCGACATTTCGCTAGATCACCAGAAATTTCTCGGGAACACGTTGCGTGAGATTGCCGGCGAGAAGGCAGGGATCATCCGGCGAAATGGAGTGGTGGTGACTTTGCCCCAGGCGCCGGAAGCGAATGATGTGATCGGGAATGCGATTCTTGATTTGGGGGCGAGGGCGGTGAACGCGGTGGCGTATGTGCCGCCGGTATCGCCGGGCAGCGCGGAGTTCTGGGTGCGGTCCGCCAATGGCCTAACCATGGGGGGCGCGGAGGAACACACGGGGATCGCTCGGTCGCGCTACCCGCTTCAAGTCCTGGGAGAGCAGATCACGATCGAATCTCCCTTGGTGGGACGGCATCAATTACGGAACACTGCACTGGCCGTCGCGGCGGCGGTGGAACTGCGGGAGCAGGGGTTCACTGGGATCACGGCGCGGACCATCGAACGCGGCATTCGCGAAACTCGGTGGCCGGGGCGGTTTCAGATTCTCCCCGCGCCGGCAGGCGGCCCGGAGCTGGTGCTGGATGTGGCGCACAATCCGGCGGGCGCCTGGGCGCTGCGGTCGACTCTATCGGCGGCGTATGAAGACCGGGCGATCACCATAGTCTTCGGCGTGATGCGGGATAAAGCGGTGGCGGAGGTAGCGGAGATTTTGTTTCCGGTCGCCGAGCATGTGGTGCTGACTCAGGCGAATAATCCACGATCGGCCACGACGGCCGAGATTCGGACGGCGGCTTCGCGAGTGGAGGTGGACATCCGGGAGGCGTTTGACGTGACGGCGGCAGTAGCGGAGGCGCGACGGAGTGCGGGACCTGGCGGGCTGGTGGTGATCACGGGTTCGATATACATTGTGGGAGAGGCGATGCAGGCACTGGGCTTGAGCATCTAAGTTGTTGACCTCCGGGGCTAAAGCCCCGTCGGACTCACGACTGACGCGGCAGATGGCGACGAATTGGAAGGGCATTGAGCGAGATCGGCACAACGGCGGAGAAGGAAAGCGAGCGGACCTCGCTGCGCCCGGCGGAGCGGACAGAGGCGCCCGCCCCTACTTGGACGCGGGCATTGGCGAAGGGCCGATCTCCCCGCCATGGGTGGCTGAGCCGGCTGCGGTCGTATTTCATTCTTGATCCACTGATCTGGGCCTACACGCTGGTGTTGGGGACGATTTCTCTGCTGTGCTCGTGGTTTGACCGAAGCGGGCGGATCCAGCACAACCTGGCGCGGGCGTGGTCGTGGCTCATCATGAAGACGATCTTTTCCCCTCTCCGAGTGACGGGCGGGGAGCATCTGGGCGGATCGAAGCCGCGTGTCTATGCCGTCAATCATGCATCGGCGCTCGACATTCCGATCCTCTACGTTCATTTGCCATTCCAGTTCCGGATCGTGTTCAAGAGCGAGCTGCTGTCGTATCCGTTTGTGGGATGGCATCTGAAGCGGTCGGGGCAGGTGTGTATCAACCAGCAGAACCCGTCGGCTTCGATTGGCGCGATCAAGTCCGCGGTAAGGAGTTTGAAGAATGGGGGCCCGCTGGTGATTTTTCCGGAAGGCGGGCGCTGCCGCGACGGTCGTCTGCAGTCTTTTCTTCCAGGCGCGTTCTTTCTCGCGATCAAGGCACAGGCTGAGATCGTGCCGATTGCGCTGGTGGGGACGTTTGACCTGCTGCCGATGAACACTTATCACATCAAATGCCAGCCGCTGGAGATGCGCGTGGGCGATCCGATTTCTACCGCCGGACTGAGTTTGCGCGATACGGAAACGGTGTCGGCGAGGGTGCGGGCGGCGATGGATCATCTCTATTCCCGGGATCCCGCCACTCCGTGCTAACCGTCGCGGGACATCCAGCCAGGTCTCACTTTCCTTCCCTGTCTTAGCGCGCCATACTGGAGCGCACCCACTATGAGGTCCCAGCATAGCTTTCGCGACCTGCGCGATCTGTTGGCAAAGGCCAACGAAGAGAAATCCGGCGACCACCTCGCCGGAATCGCTGCCGCTTCCGAGAGCGAGCGGGTTGCCGCCAAGAGCGCACTCGCGGATGTGCCTTTGATCGACTTGCTCAACCATCCGTTGATTCCCGCCGAAAGCGACGAGGTCACTCGCCTCATTCTCGAATCGCACGATGCAACCGCGTTTGAGCGGATCCGTAGCCTGACCGTCGGGGAGTTTCGCGAGTTCATTCTCGACGATGGGACAGAGGGCGATCAGCTGGCGTCGCTGGCGTGGGGCATCACGCCGGAAATGGCGGCAGGCGTGACGAAGCTGATGAGCAACAAGGATCTTGTGCTCGGCGCCGTGAAGCTACGCAAGATCACACAGTGCCGGAACACGATGGGTGAGCGCGGCGTTCTCGGCATTCGTCTGCAACCCAATCATCCGGTCGACGACGTTGGCGGCATTTTGCTGGCCGCATTCGACGGTCTCTTGTATGGCTGTGGAGACGCCGTGATCGGCGTCAACCCCGCCACGGACTCGGTGGAGAGCGTGGCCGCGATCCTGCAAGCGCTCAATCGCCTGATCACCGCATTCGAGATTCCCACTCAGGCGTGTTGCCTGGCGCATATCACCACCCAATTGGCCTGCCTCGAGCGCGGCGCGAGCATTGATCTGCTGTTTCAGTCCATCGCCGGGACTCAGGCCGCGAATTCCAGCTTCGGCATCAACCTTGCGATGTTGCGAGAAGGCAGGGACCGGGTTTTGGATCATCACCGCGTGCGTGGCGTCCCCTGGCTCGGGGAGAACGTGATGTATTTCGAAACGGGCCAGGGCAGCGCCTTGTCGGCGGAGGCCCACCACGCAGTCGACCAGGTGACGTTGGAAGCCCGGGCATACGGTGTGGCGCGCACATTCGACCCGTTTCTGGTCAACAGCGTGGTGGGGTTCATCGGACCCGAGTACCTCTACGATGAGCGGCAGATTATCCGCGCGGGGCTGGAAGATCACTTTATGGGCAAGCTCCTGGGACTGCCCATGGGATGCGACGTTTGCTACACCAATCATGCGGTCGCCGATCGGAATTCCGCAGACAACCTCATGCTGCTGCTGGCGGCCTCCGGCTGCAACTACTTCATGGGCGTACCCGGCTCCGACGACGTGATGTTGAATTACCAATCCACCAGCTACCATGACGCTCTGGCGGTGCGGAAAATCTTTGGCCTGCGCCCGGCGCCCGAATTCCTCGGCTGGCTCGAGCGAGCCGGAATTTATCGCGATGGACAACCGAGAGCGCTCGAAACTCTCCATCGGCAAAAGTTGCTCCGGGGATTGGAAGGAGTGCTATCGGCGCCGGTTTCGCCGGTCTGAGACAAAAATGAGCAGCGATTCCGATTTCGTTGCCACTCCGGTGTGGCCGGAACTGATCCGCAGAGTGCGCGAGCGCACCTCGGCGCGAATCTTTGTCGATCGCGGACCAGCGTACACGACTCGCATGGAACTGGAGCTTCGCAGTGCCCATGCCAACGCGGTCGATGCCGTGTGGAACGAGTTCGATCTGCAAAAAGACTTCTCAGCGGACTTCATCGCTCAATGGGACCTGTTCCAGGTCTCGAGCCAGGCGGGCTCGAAGGCTGAGTTCCTGCTGCGTCCGGATCTCGGGAGAAAACTGGGCAAGCCTGCGCGGGAAATCATTGAGCAATGCTGCCCCAAAGGGCCCGACCTCCAGGTCGTGATCGGCGATGGCTTGTCCGGAACCGCTCTATCAGCGCAGGTGCCGACGCTGATGCCACTCCTGCTAAAGGAGGCCAGCAACCGTGGATGGGCTGTGGGGCGCTGTTTCGCTGTCCGTTATTGCCGCGTCGGCATCATGAACGATGTCGGTGACCTGCTCGGGCCCCGGGCGCTCGTGTTGCTGATCGGGGAACGGCCGGGCCTGGCGACGGCCGAGAGCCTCTCCGCCTACATGGCCTATGGCGCGCGTGGCGGACAGACGGACGCGGACAGGAACCTCATCTCGAACATTCACGCACGCGGCGTTCGGGTCGAGGAAGCAGCAGAGCGTATCGCGAATCTGGTATCGCGAATGCTCGCCTTGCAGCTCAGTGGTACCGCCGTTAAGGAGCTGGCAGCGGGGCTGCCGCGCCTCTGGAGCCTCGCTGACAATTCCTCCCCACATCGGTCATAATCTTTTGTTTGCCCGGAGGTCCTGTGAAGGCTCTTGGTCTTTTACTCTTATTGCTTGCCATGAACGCATACTCGCAAAACAACCCGCCGACCGTTGCTGAAGCGCAGGAATTCATGAACAGGGCTGAGGCCCAGCTTTCCGAGCAGTACGTGAAAGTGCAACGCGCCACCTGGGTCCAGGAGAACTTCATCACTGACGATACCGAGGCCATGGCGGCCGCCGCGGTGGATGAGAATACCGCCGTCACGACTGGACTGGTGGAGCAGGCCAAGCGTTTTGATGGCCTGAAATTGCCGGAGGATCTGGCGCGGAAATTCATGCTGCTGAAGCTGTCGCTGGTGGCGCCCGGGCCCAAGGATGCGGCGCTACGCAAGGAGATGACGTCGATCGGAGTGGCGCTCGACTCCGAGTACGGCAAGGGTAAATATTGCCGCAAGAATGGCGAGTGCATGGACATCACGGCGATCGAGAAGGTGATGGCCACGAGCCGCGATCCAGAAGTGTTGAAGGAGATGTGGACGGGGTGGCACTCGATCTCGCCACCGATGCGGCAGCGCTATGCGCGGTTTGTCGAGCTCTCGAACCAGGGCTCGCGCGAAATCGGATTCAAAGATACGGGCGCGATGTGGCGGGCGGGTTACGACATGACGCCGGAAGAATTCTCCGCCGACCTGGAGCGGCTGTGGAACCAGGTGCGTCCGCTGTATTTGTCGCTGCATGCGTTTGTGCGGGCGAAGCTGGTGGAGAAGTATGGGCCGAATGTGGTTCCGCCCGATGGGCCGATTCCGGCGCACTTGCTCGGCAATATCTGGGCGCAGGAGTGGGGCAACGTTTACGAGCTGACGGGTGTGAAGGAAGAGAAGGGTGTCGACGTCACTGAATTGCTCAAGGCGAACAGCCTCAACGCCAAGGGAATGGTGAAGTATGGAGAGGGATTCTTTACGTCTCTCGGTTTCGAGAAGCTCCCGCCGACGTTCTGGGAGCGCTCGTTGTTCACGAAGCCGGCAGACCGCGACGTGGTGTGCCACGCCAGCGCCTGGGACATCGATGGCAAAGACGACCTGCGAATCAAGATGTGTATCCATGTGGAGGGGTCAGATTTTGTAGTGATCCACCACGAACTGGGACATAACTTCTATCAGCGTGCGTATAAGAACCAGCCGTTCATGTTTCAGAACGGAGCCAATGACGGCTTCCACGAAGCGATCGGCGACGCCATCGCGCTGGCAATCACGCCCGAGTATCTGCACCGCGTGGGACTGCTCGACAAAGTTCCGGAAGGGACGAACGACGTACCAGAACTGCTGAAGCAGGCCCTGGATCGCGTTGCATTCCTGCCGTTCGGGCTGCTGGTGGATCAGTGGCGCTGGAAAGTGTTTTCGGGCGAAGTGAAGCCCGCCGACTACAACAAAGCCTGGTGGGATCTGCGGCTCAAATACCAGGGGCTGACGCCTCCGGTGGCACGGAGCGAAGCGGATTTCGATCCGGGCGCGAAGTATCACGTGGCGTCGAATACGCCCTACACGCGATATTTCCTGGCACACATTCTGGAATTCCAGTTCTACCGGGCATTGTGTAACGCGTCGGGGTACAAGGGTCCGCTGCACAAGTGCACGTTCTTCGGATCGAAAGAAGCCGGCGCCAAATTCGCCAAGATGCTCGAAATGGGCCAGAGCAAGCCGTGGCCGGATGCGCTGGAAGCATTGACGGGAGAACGCCAGGTTGACGGCAACGCGCTGCTCGAATACTTCGCTCCGCTGCAGAAATGGCTGGATGAGCAGAACAAAGGGAAGAAGGTGGGGTGGTAGCTTCTTCTTTCGCCCCTACGGGACTTGTTTCCAAGACTTGCTATCTGCCCACGGCTAACGCTGTGGGCTTAATTCTTGCGCCTCTGCGCGGCTGGTCCCCTTTGTGGGGGAAGTGCACATGGCGGCGTGAGGACGCTCACCGGATCCGGGTTCATCCGTCTGACACGGAAGTGGCCGATACGTCCAGAGGAGTTCTCATGTCTAAACGTGCGTGTTATGTCTTCCTGTCTGTCTGCTCTGTCTGCCTGATTTTGACTGCGACGTTGCCCGCCTTGGCATCGCAGCCTACCGTCTGGGCTTCCAAACCCGATGGCGCTGCGTTCGAAAAAATTGTCAACCAGCGTCTGGCGGCGGGCCAGAAATTCATCGACAAGCTCGTGGCGGTGAAGGGCTCCCGCACGATCGAGAACACGCTCGTGCCCTTCGACGAGGCCACTCGCGAGATCAATACGGGCAATTACCTGTCGAACATGATGTATCAGGTGCATCCGGACGCGGCCTTTCGCGACCTGGCGACCAAGCTGCTGCAGAAAGGCAGCGCCGTCCAGACCGCGATCACGCTGAATCGCGAGGTGTACCAGGCCCTGGCCGCGCTCGACCTCTCGAAGGCCGATGCCGCGACTCGCTACTATGTGCAGCGCCAGTTGCTGGAGTTTCGTCTGGCGGGCGTGGACAAAGATGACGCCACTCGGGCGCGCCTGAAAACTCTGAACGACGAGCTGACCAATCAGGTGACGATGTATGAGCGCAACATCGCTGACGACCAGAGAAGTGTGGAAGTGGCGAGCGCGGCCGAACTCGATGGGTTGCCGCAGGATTATATCGACCGGCATAAGCCGGCGGCGGACGGCAAGATTCGCATCACGACGGACTATCCGGACGCGTTGCCGGTGTTCAAGTTCGCCAAAAGCACGGAATTGCGGAAGCGCATGTTCGAGCAGTTCGACAACCGGGCGTATCCGAAGAACCGCGAGTTGCTGATGAAGATGATGCAGACGCGGTACGAGATCGCCACGCTGCTGGGTTATGGGTCGTGGGCCGACTATAACGCAGCGGACAAGATGGCGGTGAATGGCCAGAGTATCGCGAAGTTCATCCGCGACCTGGATGCGGCGACCAGTCCGGTGGCGCAACGCGAGTTCGCCATGTTGCTGGCGGAAAAGCAGAAGACCGATCCCGGGGCCAAAGACATTTGGGAATATGAGGCGAGCTATACGAAGGAGCAGCTGCGGCGGTCGAAGTACAACTTCGATTCGCAGAGCGTGCGTCCATACCTGCCGTACAACGCGGTGAAGAAGGGGATCATGGACGCGGCGGCTACGCTCTTCCAAGTGACATTCAAAGAAGAGCCGAATGTTCCGGCGTGGGATCCGACGGTCGAGACCTACGACGTGATGGATCACGCCAAGATGATCGGGCGGTTTTATCTCGACATGCATCCGCGGCCGGGCAAGTTCAGCCATGCGGAGATGGTGCCGGTGCTGGACGGGATCAAAGGCAAGCAGCTTCCCGAGGCTACGCTGGTGTGCAATTTCCCCAAGCCGACGGCGGATGATCCCGGATTGATGGAGTACAGCGACGTGGAGACATTCTTCCACGAGTTCGGCCACCTGATGCATCACATCCTGGGCGGACAGCAGCAGTGGGCGGGCATCAGCGGGATCACGATGGAAGCCGACTTTGGCGAAGCCCCCTCGCAAATGCTGGAAGAGTTCATCCGCAGCCCGCAGGTGCTGGCAACGTTCGCCAAGCACTACAAGACGGGCGAGCCGATTCCGGCGGAGCTGGTGGCGCGCATGAACCGCGCGTCGGCCTTCGGTCGGGCAGGATTCATCGCCGCGCAGGTCAGCTACACGGCGCTCTCCTACGACATCTACAAAGGCAAGCCGCAGGATGTGGACCTGGATGCGGTCACGCACGACGATACGGTGCGCTACACGCTCTTCAAGCCGATGGAGGGCACGCATATGTACGCGTCGTTCGGGCACCTGAGCGGGTATTCGTCGGCGTATTACACGTACATGTGGGATAAGGTCATTGCCGAGGACTTCTTCGACCAGTTCGACCAGAACAAGCTACTGGCAGGCGACGCCCCGATGCGCTACCGGCGCGTGGTGCTGGAGCCGGGCGGATCTATGTCGGCGAATGACCTGGTGAAGAATTTCCTGGGGCGTCCGCAGAACATGAACGCCATTGAGCACTGGATGGGCGAAGAGTTCGGAGGCGCGGCGGGCGGGCCGGAGCCGGCGGTGAATTAATTGAGAGGTGGCGCTCTGTCTCTTCGTCTGAAGAGACGGTCATCATGCTGTAGGTGGCCGCCCACCGCGTCGCTAGGGTACCGAGCGCGCTCGGCACGGCGTCCTCGTTTGACCATCTATTCAAGTGGAGTTAACTCGCTAATTTTCCTGGGGAACTGGCACATAGGCGAGACGGTATCTCAGACGCGTTCCTTTGTGCGAGCTCTTCGCTGTATGCATGAGTTCCACCCGGAGCCTGTGACGCTTGCCGTCCAGAGTTTCGGCTTTGAATCCCAGCTCATAGCGAAAATGAAGCTGTTGCAGGATCTCCGTCAAGCTTTGCGCGTATGTCTCGGGGGTCACCCAGAGGTATTCGCCACCTGTCTCAAGCGCGATGTAGTGCGCAACAGCGCCCAGTTCGCCGACCAGCCAGATTCGAGGGGACCTTTTATCCTTCAGGCCATACGCTAAGGCCGACGTTTCTAAGAGCGCATCAACGAAGTGATCCGCCTCGGATTTGGGCATGCCGCTGTAGTCTCCATAGAGGAAGATCACAACCGGCAAGGGCTCCGGTACAAGTGATCGCGTAGCATTGACGATAAGCTGGAGAGTCTTCTGCAAGGCAAGTTCCCCTTCCCTCCCGTGGCCTTCAGGGTTGAAAGTGGGCGCTAGTACATTCTCCAAAGCGGTGACTAACTCCTCCGTATTGCTGGTCGGTCTCAGGTCGATCTTTGCATCGCCGTTGTCACACCAATGCGCAACCGCAACGGCGTCGTGCGGGTCGACATTCCGCAGAGCGGGCTGGAAACGACCGATCTGCCCTCGAAATAGCCCGGAACCTTGGTTCGTCCAGCCCACCATAGTGCATTGCACCACAAACCAAAGGGCGAGAGGACGAGCCGCAGCCTCTGCCCCGCTGTCGAACGTCTTGATGGCAACCGGATGATCATTGTCAAAGAGCGTGAAATCCTCGCGCTTGAGCGTTTTGTCAGGCAGCCCATTCTTGCGGGCCACAACGTCTACCAACACGAGATTGGTGGCGCTACGGAGCGTCGTTCCCGGAGATTGAGAGTCGTGGGCCGCGGACTGAACCTCCTGAGCCGGAAGGCTGGAAGGTCTTGGTTGGAACAGGACTAACAACAGCGCCAAGAGTGCCTGTCTTTTCATAACGGTCCAGTCACCATCGAGAAGTATTGCTGTAAATCCAGATTGCAGCATAGCGCTGTGCTTCGTCATGGACTTACGAGGATCGAATCCCGGTAGTTCCGCAGTTTCTTGGCTGACAGGGGTGGCTGAGGGCGTTCGCGTGGAAAAGCTAGTCCGAAGCTCCTTCAATTCTGCCGGTTTGACCCCTCCTTTTCCCCTCCCGTAAACTGAAAGGATTCAGAGTCATACAGGGCCTGATCTATGTCTGACGCGATTCATATCAAGCTCCCTGACGGGAGCGACAAGGAAGTCCCCAAGGGCACGACGGCGCTTGATGTCGCCAAGTCCATCAGTCCGCGGCTGGCGGAGGCAGCGCTGGCGGCGAAGACCAACGGCGATCTGATCGACCTCGCGCGCCCGCTGGAAAAAGATACCGACCTGCGCATTTTGACCGATCGCGATCCCGAGGCGCTGGAGGTTTACCGGCATTCGTCCGCGCACCTGATGGCGGCAGCGGTGCTCGAACTCTTCCCTGAGACCAAGCTTGGCCACGGTCCGGCGACCGAGAATGGGTTCTTTTACGACTTTTATCGCGAGACGCCGTTCACGCCTGAGGACCTGGAGAAGATCGAGAAGAAAATGCAGGAGCTGGTCGCGCAGGATTTGCCGTACGCGCGCGAATTTCTGCCGCGCCAGGAAGGCCTGGAGCGCTTCAAGAAGGAAGGCGACTTCATGAAGTGCCACTTCATCGAGCAGTTCACCAAGCCCGATGAAAAGATTTCGATCTACAAGACCGGCAAGTTCCTCGACTTCTGCCGCGGGCCGCACATTCCGTCGACCGGCAAGATCAAGGCCTTCAAGCTGCTGAATATTGCCGGCGCGTACTGGCTCGGCGACGAGAAGAATCCGCAGCTGCAGCGCATTTACGGCACGTCGTTCTTTTCGAAGAAGGACCTTGATGACTACCTGAAGAAAGTCGAAGAGACGAAGAAACGCGACCATCGCATCCTCGGCAAGCAGCTCGACCTGTTCTCGATCCAGGAGCTCGCCGGGCCGGGACTGATCTTCTGGCATCCCAAGGGCGGGATCATCCGCAAAGAGATCGAAGACTGGATGCGCGAGGAGTACCTGCGCCGCGGGTACTCACTGGTCTGCACGCCCCACGTCGTGCGCCGTCAGCTATTTCACGTTTCGGGTCACGAGGGTTATTACTCCGACAACATGTTCGATGCCATGGAGCTTGAGGACGCGGAATATCGCCTGAAGCCCATGAACTGCCCGGGGCACATTCTGATTTACCGCGATTCTCTGAAGTCGTACCGCGATCTGCCGGTGCGGCTGGGCGAACTGGGTACGGTGTATCGCTACGAGCGCTCCGGTGTGATGCATGGTCTGTTGCGCGTCCGTGGCTTTACTCAGGACGATGCGCACATCTTCTGTACGCCCGAGCAGATCGAAGACGAGATTGTCGGCTGCATGGAGTTTGCGCTGGCTGTGCTGAAGGCATTCGGCTTCGACGAGTATCAGACCGAACTTTCCACCTGGGACCCGGGACATCGCAAGAGCTTTCTGGGCAGCGAAGAGCAGTGGAATTCGGCGAACCACTCCCTCGAGAATGCGCTGCAGCGGCTGAATGTGAAGTACAAAGTCATTCCCGGCGAGGCGGCGTTCTACGGGCCGAAGATTGACGTGAAGCTGGTGGACGCGATCGGGCGGTTGTGGCAGCTCTCGACGGTGCAATTCGATTTCAATTTGCCGCAGCGCTTTCAGCTGGAGTACGTCGCCGAAGACGGAACGCGCAAGCAGCCGGTCATGGTGCACCGCGCGCTGTATGGATCGGTCGAGCGCTTCTTCGGCGTGCTGATCGAGCATTATGCGGGAGCGTTCCCGGTGTGGCTCTCGCCAGTGCAGGCGGTGATGATACCGATCGCGGAGCGGCACAGCGCTTATGCGGAACAAGTTGCCGCGCAGCTTCGAGCCGTGGGTGTCCGCGTCGAGGTCGATGCCCGCAATGAAAAGATGAACGCCAAGATCCGCGAACACGCACTGCAGAAAGTTCCGTTCCTGCTGGTGGTGGGAGACAAGGAAGCTGAGGCGACCAAGGTTAACGTCCGGACGCGCGGGAAAGAGAAGACCGAAGACATGCCGACGGCGGAGTTCGTGGAGAAGATTCGAAAGCTGATTGTCGAGAAGAGCGCAACATAAGCCTGGTACAGTTCGAGTCGTCGCAGCCCAGCCGCAAAGGTTTTCACCTCGTTCAACTGAAGATGGTCGGAGCCGAAAAAACTCGTGTTCGGGCTGCCAAGGGTTACTATCTGAAGTAGCGTTCCTTGACAGTAGGCCATTTCGGGTCTCCCCGCCGTTGACAACACCCTCGACTTGGGGCAAGATTCCTCCACAATTTGCCGGCTTGTTCCCCGCTCGCCGTTTCCCCAGAGATAAATTGTCCCGTCCAAGCGCACTTGTGAGCCTGTTTGGGGCGTTTTTCCGGAATACAGACACATCAAGGTAATCCGAAGGAGTCAATCTGATGCGTTCACTGACTACAACCCTGGTTCGAATCACAGTCTTAGCCGTGTTCTTGCCGCTGCTGATGGCGCTCGCCCAACCCGCGCTGGCGACAACCGAGAGCGTGCTCTATAACTTCGCCAATCCGCCGGACGCCTTTAGTCCCAGGTGCAACCTTGTTATGGACACTGCCGGCAACTTCTATGGAACAACCTTCAGTGGTGGCACGCACAACCAGGGGGCCGTTTTCAAGGTGACTCCCTCCGGAACTGATTCAGTCGTCTACAGTTTCGCCGGTGGCACTACGGATGGCAGCCATCCCATTGCGGGTCTGGTTCGCGACAAGAAGACCGGGAAACTCTACGGCACAACGGTCTATGGCGGACAAGCCAACACAGGCACCGTATTCGTGGTGGATCCAGCGACTGGCGCTGAGACGGTTCTCTACAGCTTCAAGGGAGGACTCGACGGTGCCAATCCCTACTCCAGCGTGGTGCGCTCGGGCACGACCATCTTTGGGACGACTTTGAACGGCGGCCAGTACGGCTACGGTACGGTGTTCAAGCTCACCGGTGCCGGCAAGGAGACGATTCTCCACAACTTTGATTCCGCGTTTCCCGTTCTGGACGGCTCGTATCCCTACGCCGGCTTGACTCTGTACAAAGGAATCCTCTATGGCAGCACCACTCTCGGCGGGCCCGGAAATCTGGGCACTGTGTTCTCGATCACCAAAACCGGATCGTACGCGATGCTCTACCACTTCAAGGGCGGCAGTGACGATGGGCAGAGTCCATATGGCGGCGTCACCTTCGATACGGCCGGAAATATGTGGGGAACGACATCCCTCGGTGGCGTGAATAATGCCGGCACCATCTTTGAAATCCCTGTCGGGGGTGTGGAAATCCCGATCCATCACTTCGGTCGAACCAACGGGAATGGAAGCCTTCCCTACGCGACCATGATCTTGTACAAGAAAGCCTTCTACGGTACGACCCAGCAGGGTGGGTCCGCGAACGGCGGCACCGTGTTCAAGATGACCCTCGACGGAACCGAGACCGTGCTTCACAGTTTCACCGGCGGAACCACCGACGGATTCAATCCCTATGGTGCGCTCGTGGTCGGGCTGGACAAGGCTTTCTACAGCACGACTCTGGTCGGAGGTACGTCGAACCTCGGAACGACATTCCGGCTAGTACCGTAGCTGGAGTAAGGCCAAGGGTAGTTTGGCAACTGATGCAAGAAGAAATTCTCCGACCAGGAGATCAGGCATTGATCGCTTGATGTCTAGGGTAGAAAGTGCCGCATGTCGAGTGTTGCGCGTACTCTCCTATGTATGGCAGCCGACTTTGCCAGCGGCTGCCTCGGCTTCCTGCTGATGGCCATCTTTTGGCCTCTCTTATTTCCGTTGGCTTTACACGGTTCCTCTCGTTGCGAAGACGCGATTGCGGTCGCCATGCCTGCGGTGCTTTTTTTCTTTGCGGCTTGCGGTTTTCTTGTCTGCCGGGGTGTCACCAAACGCTTTGTCCGGGACGACGGTCATGATGCGACGAGCCTGTTTCGGTAGCTGTGCTTCTTGAGCCCCTCAAAATCCCTGTGTTAGCATCATTGTTTTCGCAGGCGATGCCGCGTTGGCCTGTACCAGCTCTCTTCTACAAGATAGGGCCCGCCCGGAGTCATCTCATCGGATTGCGGTGTGCGCCTGCGTTGCGGAGCTTTGCTCCGCCGGGATGGACGAGGCGTCTGTCCCACGTGGTCCTTGAAGGAGACAACCCGTGAAAGTTTACGAAGGAGCCAATCTCCGCAACCTTGCCCTGATCGGGCATGGACATGCCGGGAAGACAACCCTGGTGTCGGCCATGCTCCAAACCAGCGGTGCCACGCAGCGTTTTGGCCATGTGGACGACGGCACCGCGACCACCGATTATGACGAGGAAGAAGTTGCCCGCAAGATGTCGATTTCGACCGGTATGGCCTGCGTCGAGTGGGGCAAGACGAAGTTCAATCTGCTGGACACGCCTGGGTTCAACATGTTCGTGCACGAGGCGAAGATGGTGCTGCCGGTGGTGGATGCGGCGCTGGTCGTCGTCGACGGCGTGGCGGGCGTAGAAGTGGTGACGCAGCGGGTCTGGGGATACTGCGAAGAGATCAATTTGCCGCGCATGATCGTGGTCAGCCGCATGGACCGCGAGCGCTCCGACGCTACGCGTACGCTGGAATCGCTGACCAATGCGTTCGGGCGCGCGGTGACTCCGCTGCAGCTGCCGATTGGGAGTGAAAAAAATCTGAGTGGGATTGTCGATCTGGTCCGCATGAAGGCCTACACCTACGAGATGGGCGGGAGTGGCAAAGGCAAAGAGGGGCCAATCCCGGCGAATCTCGAAGCGACCGCGAAAGAAGCGCACGAGAAGCTGGTGGAACTGGTCGCCGAAGGGAAAGACGAACTGATGGAAGAGTTCTTCGAGAAGGGGACGATCCCGGAAGAGCACCTTGTACCCGCATTGCACGAGGCGATTCGAGAAGACAAGATCTTCCCGGTGCTGTTTACTTCGGGTCTGGGGAACATCGGCGTCGATGAGCTGATGGATTTCATCGTCGACTACACCCCGGCGGCGAATGAGCACCACGCCATCACGGGCCAGCCTGGCGGCAACGGGGCGCCTTCCGAGCGCAAGGGCGTGGATACGGAACCTGCCTCGGTGTTCGTCTTCAAGACTGTGTCGGATCCGTTCGCGGGACGCATCTCCTATTTCAAAGTTTTTTCCGGCGTGCTGAAGAACGATGCCACGCTGCAGAATTTCACTAAGAATACTGCGGAGAAATTTGCCCACATCTCCGTGATGCAGGGCAAACAGGCGATTCCGATCCCGGAGCTGCATGCGGGCGACATTGGCGCGGTCGCGAAGCTGCGGGACACGCTCACTGGCGATACGCTGGGCGACAAGAACGCGCCGATCCAGTATCCGACGGTGAAGCTGCCCGAGCCGGCGATCACGTTCGCCATCGAACCCAAGACCCGCGCTGATGAAGACAAGCTGGGCGCGGGACTTCACAAGCTGATGGAAGAGGATGCCATGCTGCGCTTTTTCCGCGATCCGCAGACCAAGGAATTTCTGATCGCGGGGACCGGGCAACAGCACATTGAAGTCGTGGTTTCGAAGATGAAGAAGCGCTACCACGCCGAGGTCGTGCTGAAAGCGCCAAAGGTGCCGTATCGCGAGACGATTCGGGGCAAGGCGGACGTCCAAGGGCGCCACAAGAAACAGACCGGCGGCCACGGCCAATACGGCGATTGCAAGATCAAGATGGAGCCGCTGCCCCGCGACATGGAGTTCGAGTTCGTCAACGACATTTTCGGCGGTGCGATTCCGAAGAATTTCATTCCGGCAGTGGAAAAGGGGATCAAGGACGCGGCGTCACGTGGTTATCTGGCGGGATATCCGGTGGTGAATTTCCGCGTGATCCTGTACGACGGCTCGTACCACGACGTGGACTCGAACGATCTCTCTTTCCAGATGGCGGGACGCATCGCCTTCAAGAAGGCGATGGAGGTCGCCAAGCCGACGCTGCTGGAGCCGATCATGTCGGTCGAGATCACTGTGCCAGACGAGTTTGCGGGATCGATCATGGGCGACCTGAACAGCCGGCGGGGGCGTATTCAGGGCATGGACAACAAGGCCGGCAACACCATCGTCAAGGCCGAAGTGCCGATGGCCGAAATGCTGACCTACGGCGCGGACCTGACCTCAATGACCCAGGGCCGCGGCTCGTTCGCGATGGAAATGCACCATTACGACATCGTCCCGACGCAGCTGCAGGAGAAGATCATCGAGAAGGCGAAGGCGGAACGGGGAGAGGTGAAGGAGGAGGAAGAGTAGAAGTTCCGAATCGCGCTGCGCAGGAACGAGTCGAAAATGTCTACTGTCTTTCGATATTGGTGGTCATCGCGGTCTTAAGTTCCTGCATCGAGTTCAAGATGTTCGTAGCCCCTCCGCCCTCGCCAGCTTGGCCTGCCGTTCATCAAACGTCCAGAATCGTTCGGCTTTGAGTTCGAGGGCACAAGCGATGTGCAGGCTGTCGAGGGTACGAAACCCGATCTTCGGACCATGGCGGCGGGCCAGTTCGGCACAGAGTTCGAAGGCGTGCTCGGGCATTGCAGTTCCTAGCCACAACCCACTCTTCCGTTCATTGGCAAACTCAGCATCGATCTGCTGTGCTTCGGAACTCGACATCTGTCCCCGAAACACCTGTCCGGCGAGTGCATGGGCCCACTCGGCAAGAACGAATGGTGTGATGTAGACGAGAGGCTGCTGTCTAAGAAGCGCATCCGCCGACGCCGAGTGCTGACTTTGAACGTAGACCGAAACGATGAAGCTGGAGTCAGCGTAAACCGTCAATAGCGACCTCGATCGTTGATCAAGTCTTCCACAATCGGCAACACGCGGTCTCCGAATATTCTCTTACGCCGGGCCGCGAAGTCTGGATACTCGACCGGCTTCTTATCGACGTTCTCAGGAATGATCCGCGCGATTAGCTTGTCGCGTTCCCGCAACTCGACCGTCTTACCGGAGCGCAGCCAGGCTTTGAGCTTTTTCGTGTCGCGCAGCTGGCGGATGTTCACGGATGGCATGGCCACATTGTGACACATAATGTGTCACATTTTCAAGTTGGTCTCGTGCTGGCGTGGCCTGTCGCCGGAACGTGGCACAATCGCGCGAAATCCTGTAGAATCAGTGTTTCGGCAACAGCCTCTAGAGGAACTTGGAGTTATGGCACGAGTCTGTGATATCTGCGGCAAGGGGCCGCAGTTCGGCAACAATATCAGCCACGCGCACAACGTGACGAAGCGGCGCTGGAACGTCAATCTGCGCCCGGTACACGCCAAGGTCGGCGCGACCACCAAGCGCCTCCGCGTGTGCACGTCCTGCCTGCGCAGTGGGAAAGTTGTTAAGGCCTAAAGGCTGCTCAAGCGGACAGCTTTCTCGTTGGAGTAGGGATCCTTCGACTGCGCGGAAGCTTCGCTACGCTCACTTCCGCTCCGCTCAGGAAGACAGAGCAACCCACTCTCTCCGCATCGCGCGTAGCCGATTGCGGCTACTGCACGCTGACCAGGGTCACGTCGAAGATCAGGGTTGCATTCGGCGGGATCACGCCGGGATATCCTTTTTCTCCGTAGGCCAAGTTCGGCGGAATGCGGAGCTGGCGCTTGCCGCCGACTTTCATTCCGGCTACGCCTTCGTCCCATCCTTTGATGACATCACCCGCGCCGATCCGGAAGCTGAACGGCGGCCCGCCGACTGAGCTGTCGAATTTCTTGCCGGTGGTGAGCCATCCGGTGTAGTGCACTTTGACGGCCTGGCCGGTGTGGGCTTCGGCGGCGGTTCCGACTTTGATCTCCCAATACTCGAGACCGGTGGCGGTCTTGGTGGAAGGGCCAGTAACGTGGGTCGGGCCTGTGGCGGCGGGCTTGGCTGCAGGTTTGGCGGGGGATGCTTTCTTGCTTGCGGTCTGCGCAAAAGCGAACGAAGAAGCGATGATGACTACGGCCAGAACGGGAATTTTCATAGGGTCCTTTCTCTCAATCTCGCGTTCGGTTTGAAGACACGGTCCGGGCGAGTCGGCGGCGCTATGCCAGGGCGACCACGTCGATTTCTACCAGCACATCTTTTGGCAGGCGCGCTACTTCTACGGTCGAGCGGGCCGGCGGGGCTTGTTGGAAATAGCGTCCGTAGACTTCGTTCATGGCGGCGAAGTCGCCCATATTTTTCAAAAAGACGGTGCAGCGGAGGGCTTTGTCCAGGCTACTGCCGGCTGCCTGCAGGACCGCGGAGAGATTCTTCAGGACGCGGTCGGTCTGGGCGGCCACATCGCCTGCGATCACCTGTTGCGCAGCGGGATCGAGCGCGACTTGTCCGGAGGTAAAAATCAGGCCAGCGGCCTTGATGGCTTGGGAATAGGGGCCGATGGCTTTGGGAGCGTGATCGGTGACGATGACGTCGCGCATTGTGCCTCCGAGCCGCGGCGAGCCGCGTCTCTACCAGGAAATTCGTGAACGGAGATTAACGCAGATTCCGCGCGGGGAAGTCAACTGCACGAAATCTAGTTTCAAGGTGTCAGAGTTTCAAGGTTTCACCAAACTTGGCTGTCAGAAGCGGAACAGGTACGAGACTTTCACGAAGAAGAGGCGGCCGTCGTTGATCAAGCGATCGGAACGCTGCACGCCGCCGAGATTGGGATCAATCGCCAGGCCCGGATCGAGATTCTGCAGGTTGCTGTTGTAGCCGACGTAGACCGCAGTTCCGGGATGCACCAGGTAGGTGATCAAGAAATCCGTGTTGAAGTTCTTACTGGTCGGCAAAGAAGTCAGCTGATACGTATTGTCCGGATCTCCTGGCCGGTTCTCCGTCAAGAGTGCGTTGTACTGCAGAATGACCCGTACCGACAGCTCGCGATTGAACTGCCAGTTCCACTTGCTGCGAATGATGTGATTGTTGAAGATGTTTGCGTTCGCGTCGCGAGTGCGCAGGTGAGCGAACAAGTAAGTATTGTCGATCGTGACGGCGCTGAACGGGTGTAGCGTGGCGATCGCGGTGGCTTGTTCAAATCGCGCCAGATAAGGCACGCTCTGGGGGCCGGGCACGAAATTGATCTCATCTCCCCAGTAGTAATACCCGCCCAGGGTAAGCCGCGATGTCGGGGCGGTTGAGACCGTCAAGCCGCTGGCGTGCTCGTGAAAATCGAGGTTCACGTCCGGGAACGTATCGGGAACAAAGTAATCGCTGCCGGGCCGCAACCGCTCCCGATACTCCTCGTAGGGAGTGATGCTGATGTGGGTCTGACGCTTCAGAACAACCGTCAGTGAGGGATAGTAGTCGGTATCGAGGCGTAGTCCGGTGTGATCCCAGGTCCAGTGCCCGATGAGTTCCGGTCCCCAACTGACGACCGGGCTGTGCTTGGGGCGGAAGAAGTATGCGGTGTCGTTGCGATACTCGCGAATGTCCACGCGATTTACGAAGCCGGGCACGGTGGTGAAGTCCGGGCTGATGTCGTTGTAGGTGCCTTCGTGAAAGACATGGCGACTCGTGTAGGTGAGGTCAGCCTTATAAGCAGGGCCTGTCGAGGTGTCACGGCCAACACCCGTGGAGCTAACCACTCCCTGCAAGGTGGCGATGAGATTGGGCGAGAACTTGATTCGCGAGTCGAGTCCACCCACGCGGTTGAAGAGATCGGCCGCAGGAAATTCCCAGTCGGTAAAGATCGCCCCGATACTTGATTGTTTGAAGATGTCGCGAGAGACGCGGGCGATGTTGAAATAGTCGCGCGCCTTGAACGTCTCCGTCGAGTTGTCGGTGGGTACGCTCAATCCCAGAGCACGATCGTCGGCGGAGAGGAATCCGAGCGAGTAGGGCCCAGCTTTGCCGGTCAGGCGGATGCCGGCGTCAGGGTCGACGATATTGCGCGTGAAAAAAAGATCGATGGGCGTGCGGAAGTAGTCGGCGTTCTCGATGAAGAACGGACGCTTCTCGGGGAAGTAAACGCGGTAGCGCTGGTTGACGGTGACCTGGGGCTCGTCCGATTCGACTTGGCTGAAGTCGGGATTGGCGGTGGCGTCGAGCACCAGGCTGTCGTTGAGGATGACCTTTCCGTCGATGCCGAATGTGCCGCCGATATCGCGGTTCTGGAAGCGGGCGCATCCTTCGGGGCTGGCGGCGCAGGGTGAGAATGGACCACGGTCGTCGACGGAGTGGAACGAATTCAAGAGTCCATAAGGGATGAGCTGGATATTGCGGCCGGGAGAAATGCCGGTCAGGCCCTGAGCGGTCGCCGCGTGTCCCAGCCGGCCCTCCTCGTTGATCGACACATGCGGCCAGAAAGCTTTTTCGTTCTCGCGGGTAATTTCGCGGAGCAGGACGATGCCCCAGGTCTGATCCTGCCGGGCGGGAAAGCGCAGGCTGCGGAACGGAATCGCGATCCAGACGACGTATCCCTGGGGCGTCAGTTTTCCACGCGAATACCAGAGCGTGTCGAAGGAGGCATCGAAGTTTCCGTTGGTCTGCTCTTGGTAGGACGCCTCGGTCCAGATGGCATCGAACTGTACGCCCTTGGGGTTGGTTTCGAACAGATAGGCCCGGCGGCGGTCGTGAAATGTGTCGAGCATGATCTCGACGTCGTCGTCGCCTTCGAAGTCTTCGCGGCGGGTTTCATGGGCGCGGACCTTCGCCGGGTCATCATGGCAGACGAACACTGCATAGAGATTCTTCTCGTCGTACCCGAGAAAAGCCTCGGTCGGCTGAGTGACCGGCTCGCCATCGTGGGGTTCGCGCTGGAGGAAGTGGGTCACTCTCGCCATGTTGGGAGCGACGTCGCCCTGCGGTTTCATGGTGAGGAAGTCCTCGAGCGCGGGGCTGTGGGCGAGACGGGGAATGACTAAGCTGTTGTTGTGGTTGTCATCGATCGCCAGGTGCAGCGGAGCCGCTTGGGGTTCAGAGAGTTTCGCGGATCCTGCGTCTGGCGCGGCCTGCGGCCAGGCGGAGGGCAGAAACAGGACTATCACCAGGGACACTAGACAGCGAAACCGGAATCGGGACACAACGACACCCTCGCGTGCTAGCTGCCCCCTCAGACAGCTTGACTGAAGACCATACAACAGAACATTCGATTTGTCAGTGCGTGTTATGTGACGTTGGAGTGCGGCCTGGTTACTCGCAGGATACCTGCGTGTGGGCGAGTTCGGGCGGGAGCCGCGAGACTCCCGAACAGCATCTCCGATTCGCTAGAACAGCGAGCTCTGGCGGCGGCTCGGCGTGATTCCGAAGTGTTCGTAGGCGAGCTGAGTGGCAACCCGGCCGCGCGGGGTTCGGTTGAGGAAGCCGATCTGGATCAGGAAGGGCTCGTAGATTTCCTCGATGGCGTCGGGTTCTTCCGCCAGTGCGGCGGCGAGCGTACCGACGCCGACCGGCCCACCCTGGTACTTTTCGATGATGGTCAGGAGCAGCTTGCGATCGATCTCGTCGAAACCGTGGCGGTCGACTTCCAGCATGGAAAGCGCGGCCTGGGCAGTGGATTGGTCGATGTTGCCTCCGGCACGGACCTGGGCGTAGTCGCGTACGCGCCGCAGGAGGCGGTTGGCAATCCGCGGAGTGCCGCGGGACCGACTCGCGATCTCCAGGGCTCCGGGCCGGTCGACGCTCACCCCGAGAATTTCCGCGGAACGCTCGACGATAACGCGCAGGTCTTCGTGGGAGTAGAACTCAAGGCGCAGCAACAGGCCAAAGCGCGATCGCAAGGGTGACGAGAGCAGCCCGGCACGGGTGGTTGCACCGATGAACGTGAACGGCTTCACATCCATCGTGTGGGTGCGGGCGGACGGGCCCTGGCCGATCATGATGTCGAGTTTGTAGTCTTCGAGAGCGGAATAGAGGATCTCTTCGAGAGCCGGTTGCAGACGGTGGACCTCGTCGATGAAGAGCACCTGTTTGTCGCGGACGTTGGTGAGAATCGCGGTCAGATCGCCCTTGATCTGAAGAGTGGGACCGGAAGTTTGCTGAAAGGCCACGCCCAGTTCGTTGGCGATGATATTGGCCAGCGTGGTCTTGCCGAGTCCGGGAGGCCCGTAGAGCAGAACATGGTCGAGGGCTTCACCGCGAGACTTGGCAGCTTCGATGGCGACGGCCAGGTTTTCTTTGACTTTGTTCTGTCCGATGAATTCGCCAAGACGCTGCGGGCGCAGCTTGAGCTCAAACGAGGAATCGTCCTCGACCGGGGCCGCGGAGACGATGCGGTCCTTGAGGTTAGGATTTTGCTTTAGCGCCGACACTCATGGCGATAGTAAAGCGAAACGTGTTCGCAAGCAATTACGCTCTTAGGGAAGCGGAGCGGTGAGAAAGTCTTTGGGGTCGCCAAGAATTCCACGGTAGTAGTCTTCGGTTGGATAAGGTTTGTAGATCCGGCCGCTCTTGCATATTTTGCAGTACTGGGCCCATTTTGGATTGCTATGGTCTGCCGGTCCGAGGTCGGTGAAAGTGAACGTAAACCAGGGCCATACCCGAACATAGTCGGCGGAAACGTGGGGAATGCCGTCCTCATCATCCAACACGGTCCCGTAAACCCGAACCAGCGACAAGGCAGGAAGAGTCGTGTCCGTCGACTTCAGCTCCGCGACGAAGTCTCCCGCTCCCGCGTGTGAGACGAGCATAATGTGACAGTCCGTCAAGCCATCAAAGTATGTCTGCTGGATGAGGATCTTGCGGTTGCGCTCATCCCCATTCTTAGAGATCGCGCCGCGCACGACGCCGAACCAAGCCACGCGCCGGTTCTTCTTTCCGCGAATCTGGTATGCGTGCTCGTCCATGAAGGATCCAGTCACTTGCTCGTCTGCGGGGACCTTTTGCAGGAATTCTTTTTCTCGATCCAGAGGGAGGTACGCGCAAGTGGATAAACTGCCGGTCGGCTTGAGTTCCTTCACTTCCTGAACATCGATCCTGGTCTGGCCGGATGCGGTCGCCGGAGCGATAACGCACGCCAGAAGCAGCGGATAGAGTATCTTGGTTGGATATTCCCGCACCACTTCACCAGACAGCAAGGCTCACTTATTGGCCAATGACTCCCACCCGAGCGCCCTTCAGTTTCTTTTCGTCGAGCCAGCCGACTCGCTGGCCGAACCAGGTCTTGGTGCCCGAGAGTTTGAATTTCTTCGCGGCGGAGTTGAAATCCTGCGTTCCGAGCAAATAGGCGACCGGGCCCTCGCCAAACTTGGCCAGTCGATCGGCTAACCATCCACCGCCTGAAGGGTCGGCGAGAATGACAGGCTCTCCCGGAAAATAGGCGACCTTCCCGAATTCTTTCTGATTTTCGGTTACCGGTTCGGACCAGCCGTACGCCTTGCGGAATAATGCAATCGCAGCATCCAGGTTGTTCACACCGAGGATGACGTTCTCCACGCCAAAGACAGGCCCCCCCTTAACGCTCTCCGAGGTCTGCACGCGCCAGACACGGGGCGTCTCATCTTCGATCATGAACGGCAGGAGCGACCCTGGAGTGCCGGGGCCCACCTGTGCGGTGGTCCACTCGATGTTGGTTCCATCGGGGCGCTTGCGGCTGCCCCGCTTCGGCTCTCCTACAGCAATGCCCGCTTTCTTCAACCGGTCGCTGTATTCGAGCAAGACATTGGTGCCGACGGCCCAGGCGCAGGGTTCGGCCGCGCCACTCATGAACCGTGCCCACTCCGAGCCCTCGGTGACGCCGGCTTTCACCGGGGCAATCAATTCGATGTACGACTGGTCATCGAATCCGATGAAGGCCATCTGGGTGACGCCGTTGCCGTGCGGACCTCCGAAGTCGGGCGTCATGGCGACATCCGCGAATGACTGTCGCAAGGCATCCAGATCGGACCCGCAGATGGAGACGTGATCGAGTTCCAGAACCAAAGGGCCCTGTTTGTCTTGTGCCATGCCGGAAGATGAGAGCAGAAAAGAAACCGCCAGACCCAGCGCCGCTACGAACAAGCGGTGGGGAAATCGGGGATCCCGCTTGGGCATGCGTGCCTCCCTAGGAAAATGGAATGGTACGCCAGAACGCAGAGGCTGACGAGTGTTTTTCGGACGCGGCAGATCGTTTGCCGCGTTCGCCGCGCGTCATTTATACTTTTCGTTTGCCTCTAGGCAGCTGATTCAATCAGGAGCAGGGATTTTTCATGCCCAAACGTACATTTCAACCCAACCGGCGCAAGCGCTCGAAAAAGCACGGGTTCCGGACTCGGATGAAGACGAAGAGCGGAGCCAAGGTGCTGTCGCGGCGCCGGGCCAAGGGACGCAAGCGCGTCTCGGTGAAGCCGGGTTTCCGCGAGTAGTGTGTTCCCCACAAGCGGGCCAGGGCCCGCCTTAGGAGCAGGATTCCAAGTTGGTGAGCGCAGACGCTCCGAACCGGAGTGTAAGAAAACCCGTCACACAGGAAGGGGCGCAGTTCCCTCGCACGGCGCGTCTGCTGAAACATTCCGACTTCGATCGCGTATACAAGCAGGGGCGCCGGCACTTTTCCTCTCACATGACCGTGTTCTACTTGCGGCAGGCGGAGGGTGCTGCGCGCATCGGGTTCACGGTCGGGCGGGTGCTGGGAGGCGCGGTTGCGCGCAATCGCATCAAGCGTCGGTTGCGTGAAGCGGTGCGGTTGGAGCGGTCGCGGCTCAAGGGAGCGGTGGATGTAGTGGTGAATCCGAAGAAGTCAGTGCTGACGGCAGAGTTTCCGGTCCTGATCGAAGAGATCCATCGGGCGTTTGAACTGATAGCCGCGAAGATTGCTGAGAAATGAAACCTCTGGTCCTGTGGATGCTGCGAGCTTACAAGCGCTGGATTTCGCCCGCGCTACCGCCGTCGTGCCGGTATGTTCCGACATGTTCGGAATATGCGTTGGAAGCGGTGGAGCGCTTTGGAATTCTTCGCGGCACATGGATGACGGCTGGGCGTGTGCTGCGGTGCCATCCCTTTGTGAAGGGCGGATATGACCCGGTGCTGAAAGAGCAACAGATCAGAAATCGCCGAGCTTCGCTTGGCTGGACGGCCGAGAGCGGGCGTCCTTACACGAACTTATAACGAGTTACATTTTTGGCCGAATATCACAATCCTCAGCAAGAGCCTGGAACGGAGCGCAAACTGCTGCTCGTGTTCGCGCTGACGTTTCTGGCAATCATGTTGTTTCAGACCGTATTCAAGAAGTATCTGCCGCAGCCGCCGGAAGCAAAGCCGACGTCCTCGCAGGCACAGAATCAGACGGCAAGCCAACCGGCCACAGCAGGGGCGGTGTCGAACGCGGCGGCTTCTGCCACGGGAACGGCGATCGCCGGCACCAAGCAGGCTTCGAGTGAGTCCGAGATCGTTATCGAGAACGATCTCTATCGCATCGTTTTCAACAATCGCGGCGCGCAGGTCAAGTCCTGGGTCTTGAAGAAATACACCGACGACAAAGAAAAACCGCTGGAACTGGTGAATCCCGTCGCCGCACCGAAGTACGGCTATCCGCTGTCGTTGTGGACTTACGACGAAAACCTGCGAAACAAGCTGAATTCGGCGCTCTATGTAGACTCATCCGACCGCGCGCCTGGTGCCACGCTCTCGGCCCCGGCTGAAATTGTGTTCGAGTACGCCGATGGCGACGTTGCCGTTCGAAAGGCGTTCAAGTTCGATCACACCTACGTGGTGGACGTGAGTACCTCGGTGCGGGTGAAAGGCAGTGAGGTCACGGCCTTCCCGATGTGGCCCGAGGGCTTCGGCGATCAGTCGACCGCGGCTACATTCGCGGCCAGTCAGATCGCGTATCAAAACGACGGCAAAGTGGAACGCCTGGCGAACGGCTGGACGTTGCTTCCAGCAATAAAGGCTGTCGGCGGCACCACGATCCAGGGTCCGTTCGACTGGGCAGCCGTATCGGACCAGTACTTCGCGGCGGTCTTCATGCCGCAGGATCCGCAGAGTGCGGCGCTCGTCACTTTGCGCAATCAGATCGAGATCCCACATAACCCGTCCGACTCTAGCGACACGAAGCGAGACCGGGTGGACGTGTACGGGGCGGCGGTCGGCAGCCTGAAGGGGTCGACGACAGAGCGTTTATTCGTCGGGCCGAAGGCGTTGCCGGTACTGGAATCGGTCCATGTGCCGGGCATCACCGGGGCGGATCCGGACTTGCGAGCCATTGTCGATTTCGGCTGGCTCGGCTATATCGCGCGGCCGTTGTTCTTGTGGTTAAAGTGGACTTACAACCACATCGTCGCCAACTGGGGCTGGGCGATTGTCATTCAGACGCTGTTCATCAACCTTGCACTGCTGCCGCTCCGTCTGACACAGATGAAGTCGATGCTGAAGATGCAGCGCGTTGCGCCCCAGATCAAGGCCATCCAGGAAAAGTACAAGAAGTACAGCCTGCGCGATCCGCGCAAAGCGGAGATGAACCAAGAAGTCTCGGCGCTGTACAAGAAAGAAGGCGTGAACCCGGCAGGCGGATGCCTGCCGCTCCTGATCCAGATGCCATTCCTGTTCGCTTACTACCGCATGCTCGGCGTGGCCATCGATCTGCGCCATGCGCCGTGGCTGTGGATTCACGACCTGTCTTCGCCCGAGCTCGGCCAGATCCATGTGCTCCCCATCCTGGTCATCGTCAGCATGTTGTTCATGCAGCGCATGACGCCGCAGGCAGGCATGGACCCGGCGCAGCAGAAGATGATGAACATCATGATGCCGGGCATGCTGGGGATCATCAGTTGGAACCTGGCCTCCGGACTTTGTCTTTATTGGTCCGTGGGCAATCTGATCGGAATCGTGCAGCAGGCTATCATGAACCGCACCAAGCTCGGCCGCGAGATGCGCGAGATGATGGAGAAGCGTGCGAGGAAGAAAGAAAAGTAGCTGCGGGCTTCGGGCTCCGAGCAACCCGGAAGCCTTGCTGAGACCTGAGAGCTGAACTATGCCCATTACCGACAAAGTCGCCGCCGCGAAGAAGATTGGAGAATTTCTTCAGGCCGTGATCACGCATGGCGGATTCCGATTGAAGTACCGGATTACTGTCGATCCTCCGATCGCCGAACAGCGCGAGTGGGAACATCCGGAGATCCTGGTGGAGTTCGCGGGCCCTGACTCTGCCTTGCTGCTGGAACGCGGCGGCGAGTTGCTGCGTTCCTTCGAGTTACTGGGGACGGAGATCTTGCGGCTGCAGGGGAATGAGCACGAGAAGATCTGGTTCGACTGCAAGAATTTTCGCTCGCTGCGCATCGAAGAGTTACAACTGGCGGCTCGCGCCGCGGCCGACAAAGTGCGCCGGACTGGCGAGCCGTATCGTTTCGCGCCGATGTCGTCGCGGGAGCGGCGCATCGTGCATCTCGCGCTGCGCGACGAAAAAGATTTGCGCACGGAGAGTGACGGCGAGGGCGGACGTCGCTCGGTCGTCGTTTATCCCGGCGATTACAGGCCTGCACCGGAGTCCCGCAGGCCACGAGAGAGGCGGTACTGAAGCCTTCGCGGTCCGACTTCAACCTCTGCAATTTGCAGTTGCACTCTTTGCGCGGCAGTTATTTTCTCGACACTTGACAGCGGGAAAAAATCGCGGTTCGATGAAGCACTCGCGCCGAAGAATTTTCTCAGAGACACCGACGCGGCTAAATTTTTTGTGCTAGTATGCCGTTCGTCTCCGTTGTGAATTTCACCAAGGCAACCAGCACAGCGAACACTGTAGTTGCTCTGCGGTAAGAAAGAATTCATAGCAAAGGTTCGGCTTGATCCCGGGTGCGCCCTCACCGGCGGCCCCGTATTTCTGAAAAAAATGTCCGTTTCCGGTTCCGCCATAATTCCGAATCCCTGGGCGCGCATCCTTGATGCGCTGGAAAAGAAAATCAATCGTCACTCCTACGACACGTGGCTGAAGCCGACCCGTTACAGCCACGCCAGCGAAGGCATTCTCTTTGTCCGTGTTCCCACCGCCGAGTTCCGCCACGTAGGCGACAAGTACGCTGATCTCATTCAGGAAGCGATCGACAATCTAGGGCTCGAGTTTCAAGATGTGAAGTTCGTCACTCCCGACGACGATCCGTCGAACACCCCGATACGCCACAACGGGGGGCTATCCATCGCGGCATCGTCGGGCCCGAGTGCGGCGCCCGCCGCGCTGTTCCACAGTCAAGCGCGTTTTGACTGGGACAGTGCGGCGCAACTGAATCCGCGATACACGTTCGATGCCTTTGTGATCGGCAGCGGCAATCAGTTTGCACACGCCGCTTGCCAGGCGGTCGCGGAGCGTCCTTCTAAAGCCTACAATCCGCTGTTCCTGTATGGCGGCGTGGGCATGGGGAAGACGCATCTCATGCAGGCGATCGGGCATGAGATCAAGCTGCGCTCGCCGCAGTCGGCGATCTGCTATGTCTCCAGCGAGAAGTTCACCAACGAAATGATCAACTCGCTGCGCTACGACAAGATGATCAGCTTCCGCGACAAGTTCCGGACTGTGGACGTGTTGCTGGTGGACGACATCCAGTTCCTGGCGCAGAAAGAGCGAACGCAGGAAGAGTTTTTTCATACCTTTAACGCTCTGCACGAGTCAATGAAACAGATCGTGATTGCCAGCGACCGTCCGCCGAAGGAGTTGGCCGAAGTGGAGGACCGTCTGCGCAGCCGCTTCGAGTGGGGACTGATCGCCGATATCCAGCCGCCCGATCTGGAGACCAAGGTCGCCATCCTGCAAAAGAAAGCGGAGCAGGAGAAGGTCACACTGCCGACTGATGTTGCGCTGTTTATTGCGTCGAACATCCGGTCAAACGTGCGGGAACTGGAGGGCGCCCTGATTCGCCTGGTCGCGCACTCGTCGCTGATCGGGGCTGAGATCACGCTGCCTTACACCCAGCAGGTACTCAAGAACTTTATCGACTCGCAAGCCCGGCGTGTCACCATCGAATCGATCCAGAAGGCGGTGGCGGAGCAGTTCGGGCTACGTCTGGTCGAGATCAAGGCTAAGAATAATTCGCGGTCCATCGTCTATCCGCGGCAGATTGCCATGTACCTTGCCAAGCATCTGACCGAGGCCTCGCTTCCCGAGATTGGGCGCCAGTTCGGCGGAAAGCACCACACGACGGTCTTGCACTCGGTGGAGAAGATCGAAGAGGTACGGAAGGGCGATAAAGATTTGAACAGGCTGCTGAACAAGTTGACCGAGCAGTTGGGCGCATAGACGCTGGTTTCCGCCGGTTTTCCACTCTGCGTGCCAGTATTCCAGCCCACCGGCTGTGGAGTGGTTGTGGAAGTTGTGGGTGACAGGGATCGCGGAGAGGAACTATCCACATTGTGCTTTGCTCTCCGCACTCAATTGGCCCTATCCTTCACATCGACCCAGGACATGGAATCAACTGAGCGGATGGGACCTAGACAGATTTTCCACTTCTCCGCAGCGCCTACTGCTACTACTGGTTGAATGGTTTGATCTTTTGATATAAGGAAGTAATAGAAGTAGAGTCGGGAGAGCCTCTTATGCCGGTGGAAGTTGCCCCTGCTGTGGCCACGTCAACCATGGAGATCACGATCAGCAAATTCGAACTGCTGCGTGAACTGACTGCAACTCAGGGAGTGGTCGAACGCAAGACCACGATTCCTATCCTCTCCAATTATTTGTTCGAAGCAGCCGGCGACAAGCTGACGCTGACCGCGACCGATCTTGACCTGAGCCTGCGTACTGCCTGCGACGCCAAGGTGAAGAAAGAGGGGGCGTGCACGGTCCCGGCGCGCAAACTCTACGACTATGTGAAGCTGCTGCCGGATGCCGATATCACGATCCGCTTGATGGAGAACCACTGGGTCAGCATCCGCTGCGGGCGCTCGAACACGAAGATGGTGGGCATGGCGCGGTCGAATTTTCCAACGCTACCGGTGTTTCCTTCGGCTGGAGTTGTGAAGATCCCATCGGCTGTGTTGCGCTCGATGATCGCCAAGACTGGCTTTGCCATCGCGACCGAAGAGTCGCGTTACACACTCAATGGCGCCCTGATGGTGCTGAAGCCAGAGTCCATCACAATGGTGGCGACCGACGGCCACCGCCTCGCTCACATTGAGCGCTCGGGGGAGAAGTTCGATGGCGTTTCCGGAGAGATGAAGACGCTGGTGCCGAAGAAGGCGATGGACGAGCTGAAAACTTTGCTCGATGCGACGGATGCCGAGACGATTGATTTCGCCAAGGACGAATCGACGTTGTACTTCCGTGTGGGCCCGCGGTTGTTGACTTCGCGTCAGCTCACCGGGCAGTTTCCGAACTACGAAGCCGTCCTTCCCAAGGAGATCACCAAGTCGATTGCGGTGCACGGGGAAGAGTTGGGTGCTGCGATCTCGCGCGTAGCGCAGTTTGCCGACGAACGCTCCCATGCGGTGCGCCTGCGGCTGGAGAAGGGCGAGTTGAAGCTCTCCGCTACAACCGACTCGGGTGAGTCGGAGGATTCGCTGGAAGTCGCCTACAACGGCGATCCGATGACCATCGGCTTCAATGCCCAATATCTGACCGACTTCATCAAGGCAACCGGGTCGGGCGAAGTGAAACTCGAACTCAAGGATCCGCAGTCCGCCGGTCAGTTCCGCCCCGCCGAAGGCGAAGATTACAAGTACCGGTATATCGTGATGCCGATGCGGATCTGAAGTCTGACGTTGTCGTTTTCCCGACTTGCAGAGTCGCTCACCTGCTCTTGACCAATCTTGCACCCAGCGTTTAGATTGGCCCGCATTCCAGGTCTGGAGGCGTTCTATGCTATCCGGCTTCAAGCAATTCATTCTGCGCGGCAATGTAGTCGATATGGCGGTCGGTATCGTGATTGGCGCGGCTTTTGGCGGCGTGGTCACATCCTTTGTCAAGTCGCTGATTGAACCTCTGATCGCGCTTCTGGTTGGCAAGCCGGACTTTTCTTCGGTGGTGTTCACGGTCGGCCAGACTGCGTTCCCGATCGGAGTGTTCGTTACCGCAGTGGTGAATTTCCTGTTGATTGCGGCGGCAATTTACTTCTTCGTAGTCACGCCGATCAATGCTCTGGTGGCGCGCATGCGGAAGGCTCCGGCTCCGGCCGATCCGACGACGAAAAAGTGTCCGGAGTGCCTGAGCGAGATTCCCATCGACGCCAAGCGCTGCGCGCATTGCGCGCAGCCGGTACCGGCCCGGGCCGCGGCGTAGGCGGCACCGACCCACGCTGCCACGGCTAGAATGCTGCTGTGAATCTCGACGACACGATTGTCGCCATTGCGACTCCTCCTGGCCGCGGCGGGATCGGGGTAGTGAGGATCGCGGGGCCGCAGGCGCGTGCGATTGCTGAGCCGATGTTGCGGCTGAAACGTGCGCTCGAAGCGGGTCACGCAATCTTTGGAGAGCTGGTCGATCCACATGCCGGGCGGATCGACGAGGTCGTCGTCACCTATTTCGCCAAGCCGCATTCCTACACCACCGACGACATCGTAGAAATCTCAGCGCACGGTTCTCCCGTGGTGCTGCGTCACATCGCCGAATTGTGTCTTGCCGGCGGTGCGCGCCTGGCTGAGCCGGGCGAGTTCACCATGCGCGCATTTCTCAATGGGCGTCTTGATCTCACCCAGGCCGAAGCGGTCCGCGACCTGATCGATTCGCAGACGCTCTTTCAGGTCAAGGTGGCCGCGCAGCAGCTGGAAGGCGCGCTCTCAAAGCGTCTGAAGCCGATTAAACAGAAACTGGTTGAGTTGATCGCGCTGCTCGAAGCGGGAATTGATTTCGCCGAGGACGATGTGTCGATTGCGGCCGATGTCACGATTCTCAATCATATCGCCGAGGTTCGCGAGCCACTTGAGCGATTGGCTGCGAGCTTTGCTTACGGCAACATCGTGCACGAGGGGCTGACGCTGGCGATTGTCGGTCGGCCCAACGTGGGCAAATCGAGCCTGTTCAACCGGCTGGTGGAGCGCGAGCGGGCCATTGTTACGGCGCAGCCGGGGACGACGCGCGACCTGGTCAGCGAGACGGTCGCGCTCGGTGGAATTCCTGTGCAACTGGTGGATACGGCCGGAATCCGTCGCGCGCTCGACGAAGCGGAGAGCATCGGCATCCGAAAATCGATGGAGGCACTCGCTGACGCCGACCTGGTGCTGGTGGTGCTGGATGCGACGCAGCCGGTTTCTGACGAAGACCGGGAGTTGCTGGGACAGGTTGAAGGCAGGCCGGCGATCGTGGTCGAAAACAAGAGCGATCTGCGGAGTTCTGAGCTCCCGGTTCTCAGCTCTCAGTTGATACGAGTGCAAACTTCGGCGCTAACCGGGTCGGGCATTCCGGAACTACGTTCCGCCATCCTGCGACAGGTGGGTGGCGATGCGGGGGCCCAGATCGAGAGCGGGTTCCTGACCAACGTGCGCCATCAGAAGCTGGTCGCCGATTCGCTCGCCGGCGTTGCCGCTGCCGCCAACGCCGTCACAGCCCGGGTCCCGCACGAAATGCTCCTGCTCGACCTTTATGGCGCCCTCCGCCCGCTGGACGAGATCACCGGTGCCACCACGACCGACGACATCCTCAACCTCATCTTCGGGACGTTCTGTATCGGGAAGTAGCCAGTCACGCAGGCTTTCTGCTCCGGGCCTCTTTCAATTTCCTGATGCGTTCCGACAGCAGTACCTTCGCCCGTTCCAGCTGCGCCCGCCGGGTGGCGCTCAACCCCTTGCCGGCCCGGTTGATGAAGTGCACAAGCATGCGCATGCCCGATGCTGGACCTTTTGGCGAGACTTTCTTCGACGCCAAAGATTTCGCGATCGTCGCTGGATCGCAGGTGAAGAGTCCCTTGAGCGGAAACGTCGAGACGGTCTTTACGCCGGAGACCCAGCGTTTGCCAGACTTGGACTTTGTAGTGGATTTGGTCTTGCGCCAGGGACGAGCTGTCATGAAGACCTCGAGAGCGACGATTGACTCTGAGATGCCGCTTCACGAAGAAGCGGTCGCTGGAGAGGCCCGTCGCGAGAAGGGCTCCGCAGTCAAACTCTCTGCAGGTCGTGCCCGACATCATCGCCTTGCGCAGCCGTAGCAGTTCGCAGCATTTCCACTTCCTTGGCCATAGCGAACTTCAACTTGTCGATGCCTTCGCCCGTGACCGCCGAGATCGGGTAGAGCTTCAGCTTCCGGCGCGTGGTCCATTGCTTGAGCTTCTTGAGCTTGTCCGGATTGGCCACATCAATTTTCGACGCCACCATCAACATGGGCTTCTTCTCGAGATCGGCGCCGAAGCTCGACAGCTCTCCGAGGATGACTTCGACATCTTTCACGACATCGGGCCGTCCGCTGGCATCCGAGACGTCGACGAGGTGCACCAGCAGCCGGGTACGCTCGATGTGGCGCAGAAACTGCGTGCCCAGCCCGGAGCCGGTATGGGCGCCCTCGATCAGGCCGGGGATGTCGGCGACGACGAAGCTGATTTCATCTTTCTTGTCGCCGACCACGACTACGCCAAGGTTCGGCTCGAGTGTGGTGAACGGATAGTCCGCAATCTTCGGGCGCGCCGCCGAGATGCGCGAAATCAACGTAGACTTGCCCACGTTGGGATACCCGACCAGTCCGACATCGGCGAGCAGCTTCAGTTCGAGTCTGAAATTACGCTCTTCGCCGGGGCGCCCGTCCTCGTGCTCGCGCGGGGCCTGATGGGTCGAGGTGGCGAATTGAGCATTGCCACGTCCACCGCGGCCGCCGCGGGCGATGACGATGCGGTCGTCGGCGTGGGCGAAGTCGTGGACTTTCTCACCTGTGTCTTCGTCGTAGACGATCGTGCCGACGGGCACTTTCAGGACGATGTCTCCGCCGTCGCGGCCGGTCTTCTTGGCGCCTTCACCGTGGCGTCCGCGTTCAGCTTTGTATTCGGGATTGAAGCGGAAATGAACGAGTGTATTGTGGCGCTCGCTGGATTCCATCCAGACGTCGCCGCCCTTGCCGCCGTCGCCACCGGAGGGGCCGCCGCGGGGGACGAACTTCTCGCGCCGGAAGGCCATGCAGCCATTGCCGCCGTCGCCGGCTTTCACTCGGATTTTGGCTTCATCGATGAACACAGCAGGTCACAGGTCTCAGGTGACAGGGAGCACGACAACTGATTCCACGGCTGATTCGAGTATAGCGGGAGAACGAATCGAACTATTTCTTCAGCGCCTCTCTGAGTCCATTTGCCCGGCCGACGAGAGCGTCCGTGATCTGCAGCCGCGGCCGGGCGAGGGGGCCCGGCGCTCCATCTTGCCGCTAGTTGGCTTCGACGGGTTCGACCATGACGAACTTGCCCATCGAGCCCTTGTCGAGGAACTTGATGCGCCCGGTGATCTTGGCGAAAAGCGTGTCGTCCTTGCCGCGGCCGACGTTCAGGCCGGGCTTCACGCGTGTGCCGCGTTGACGGACGATGATGGTGCCGCCGGGGACGACCTGTCCGCCGAATGCCTTGAATCCCAGCCGCTGCGCGTTCGAGTCGCGCCCGTTGCGGGATGTTCCCTGCCCTTTTTTATGCGCCATAAGTCAGCTCTCAGTTCTCAGTTGTCGGCCTTCAGCAATGTCGGCCGGGCTACTTCTTTTTCGCGGATTTTTTCGCTGCCGATTTCTTGGCCGCTTTCTTCTTGGCGGTCTTCGCTGGGGCCGCGTCTTCCGCGGCCTCGGTGGCCGCCTTCTTCACTTTCTTTTCTTTTTTCGGCAGTTCGGGAGCCTTGAAGGACTGGCCGTCGAAGGCGATCTCGGTGATGCGGACGGCGGTGAAGTTCTGCCGGTGCCCGCGCAGCTTCTTGTACTGCTTCTTCTTTTTGTAGTGAAAGACGAGGACCTTCTCGCCGCGTCCTTCGCCGAGGATCTCGCCGGTTACCTGCGCGCCCGATCCGGGACGCACGCTACCCGCTTCCGGCGACACAGCCAGCACGTCGGCAAACTCGACCCGCCCATCGGTGCCGTTCATCTTCTCCAGCCGGACGACATCGCCCGGGGCGACTTTGTATTGCTTTCCACCAGCGCGGATCACCGCGTACATGTAACCCTCCAGAACACACGTAGGGACGACCGTCGAGCCGCCCGGCGGAGCGAAGCTCCGCCAGAATCCTTTGCTTGCTGTTTTTTCCGCTGCGGTATCTCACCGGATGTGCGGCGCGAACCCAGAACGGGCCCGCAAGTACAGGCAAACCCATCTAGTTTATCGTCCTGCGTCGAATCGGTCAAACCACTGTACTCGTCCAGTAGATAGGTGACACTTTTCATTCCTTTCGTTGAGATGAGAGCTGGTGGAGGAATTGACGAGGGGTGAGGTAGCCGAGGGCCTGATGAGGGCGGACTGTGTTGTAGATTTTTTCCCACTGACGGAGTTCACGATTGAGTTGGTTCATCTCCAGGGAGCAAGGGGTGACCTGGTAGAACTCCTCGGTGTGGGTACGATGGGCACGTTCGACGGCGCCGTTGAGTTTAGGAGAACGGGGAGGCAGGACGAACAGATGGACCCCGCGCTATTGGCAGGCCGGTTCGAACTCCGCGGCAAACTCGAGACCGCCGTCGATCTGCAGCGCCCGGATGGGAAACGGCATGCGGTGCTGCAAGGTATCGAGGAACTCGGTGGCGGCTCGGGCGGTGGAGCGAGGGTGGGCTTGGAGGACATCCCAGCGGGAAACGACATCGCGGGCGGTGAACTGTTTGAAGACCACACCCGGGATGGGACGCACGTCGAGGGTGTCGACTTCGACCAGGTCGCCGGGCTCGGAGACCGCATATTGCCTGGGTTTGCGCACGGCATCGGGACGGGGTCGCAGAGCGCGGCGCGATCCCGGAACTCCGTTGCGGGGCGATTCTACGAGTCGGCCCTGACGCTTGAGTTGGGTGAGAATGCGGCCCACCATGGAAGTCGAAACCGCTAGTTTCTGGCGACGCAACAGCACGGCCAGCTTGTCCTTGCCCCAGCGCGGAAACTGCAACCGCAACCCCAACACCTTTTCTTCTAAGGGAAAAGCCCACGTCGGCTGACGGCACTGGCGAGGACGATGGCTGTGCTCTTCCAGCGTTGTCCAATCGTACGGATCGTAGCGCCGTTGCCAACGATAAAACGTCTGGCGACTGATGCCGAAGTGCCGGCAGGTGTGGGCTAGGTTGTCGCAATCACGATAGAAATCCATCCAGGCCAACCGCACCCGCGCCTCGCGGCTCAACTCCACTCCGGTCCCAGCCAGCCGGCCCGAACCGGGTGCCTTTCCTCTGCGAACTTGCATCTGGACACTCTATGCGAGTGTCACTCATCATTCTGAACGAGAGCAACCACAGCTGGGGGCTAAGGCCACATGCGTCTGGCGACGAAACCCATTGTGCCGTGTCGCCTTTGGCGTGCGGTTTCCGATTATTCCCATAGAGAAGGCCTGTCTGCGACTGGTTTCCCGATATCGCCGTTATGGCGCAAATACAGACTGGTCGCAATCAGGAGGTCGGTTGATGAAGTTCGCCAGATTTGGCTTGGTATCACTCACTTTCGCGCTGGCGGCTCGAGCTTCTTATGGCCAACAACCCTTCCATCAGCTTGCCGTTGCCGGTCAACCGGCCATCACGATGAGCGCCACGGATTGCCCCCATGTTTTCAGCATCGGCAAGGCGAGCAGCAATACATTCTTTCAATACTGTGTCAATGATCGTGGAAACATCACGCAGGTGGAAGCTCCGCTGGCGCACTTCCATATCGGCGTCCAAGGCGAGGGATACGGTTTCTGCCAGCAGGATCCGACTCCGGGCACGGCCTACTATGACTACTTGAATTTCGATAGCGGCAACTGGCAGGCCCCGCAGATCCTGAGCGCGAGCTCCAGCTCGATCAAGATTTCACGCACGACAGCCGACGGCAATTGGACCCTGGTACAAACCATTTCCAAGGTTGCGCTTACCCACTCTATCAAGCTGGTGATGGCTCTGACGAACAACCAGCCATTAGCCAAGGTCGCCTACATCGCCCGTTTTGTTGATGTCAATCCAGACGGCCAGCAGACGCACAACGCCGCTTCCGGAGCCGCGATCCAGAGTGCGTTCGCTTGGAACGAGGACGCCGGCGTTCCTGTTCATTATGGCTTGCAACTGGGAAATATCGGCAAGTGGAGTGGGTTCCAGCAGGCGTATCTCCAAGGAATCCCCAACCCGCCAAACCCGTGCGCTTTTGCCGGGAATGCAGAACGCAGCCCATTCCTAGAAGGGGTCGATACGTCGTTGGTCTATGCCTATGTCGGCTCGGTTGGCGCTCACAAGACCGTGATCGTAACCCTGGGCTATCGCGGCACATAGTGGCGGCACCAGACTCCTTAACCGACGCGACAAAATTCACCCAGCCGGAGATTGATGATGAAGCGAGTAATGCAGGTCTTAGAGTTCGCTGTCCTGTTTCTTCTGGCGAGTTTGTTGTATGGCCAGCGGACCGCCCCGGTTTCCGCGACAGCCGTTGCTTCCGGCGCGCAAGCTCCGGCCTGCGATCATCTCTTTACCGCCAATAGCAGCAGCAATGCCTTCATTCGATATTGCGTCAGCGATCGCGGCACCATCACCTCAATCGAGACTCCTGCCGGTCACTTTCATATCGGAGCCCAGGGCGAGGGGTACGGGTTTTGCCAGCAGGACCCGGTGCCCGGCACGGCCTACTACGAGTTTCTCAATGTCAATAGCGGGAACCTGAATCCGCCAACGATTCTGAGTGCGAACGACAGCTCGATCAAGATCTCCCGCTCCACGACTGACGGCAACTGGACCTTCGTACAGACCATCGCCAAGGATGCGACGGCAGGCTCCGCAAAAATCCAGATGGCTCTCTCCAACAATCAGGCTGTAGATAGAGTGGCCTACCTCATCCGGTTTGTGGATGCCGACCCAGATTCCGCTCGGAGCTTTGGAGCGGGCACCGGAGCATCACTGCAAAGTGCATTCGCATGGGAATTCGCTGTGGGTGGTGACGGCATAAATCGGGGCCTGGTGCTGGAAAATGTTGGAGCGTGGACTCAATTCCAGCAGGGCTATGCAAGGCTCCAGCCGGACCCTCCGAACCCCTGCGATTTTGCCAACCACGCCAGCGCGTCTGGCGTTGGAATTAGTGATACGTCATTGGTTTACGCGTATGTTGGAACCGTGAAGGCGCACAAGACCGCGACCGTAAACCTGAGGTATCGAGCCAGGTAGGCAGGCCTTCGCAGCGTGGCTTCGTCACCAACTCTCGTTCGCTCGGCAGGAGGCAAGGATGTGAAGCTCCACATGCCGGCCGACGGTGTCGCTTCCATCCAGCCCCATCAGCTACCGGCCTTCGGTCCAGGACGTTCGCCGCCTAATTCTCCACGTCGAAATAGATCTTCGTCGTCGCCCGATACTGCACGACTTTGGCTCCATCGAGCAGCATGTCGAGCGACTCCACGTGCGCCCACTTGATGCTGCGGACGGTCTTGGCGGCTTCTTTGACCGCGCTCTCCGCCGCCTTGGCAAAACTCTCTTTAGAAGTGCCGACTACATCGATGATCTTCTGGGTCATGCGTTTCTCCTTTCCGGGGAATTCTACGCGACTTGTGGCAGAGGCCAAAAGGCGGCTGACAAAGGATAAGGCCACGCGTGTGATTCGCGTGGCCCAGGCTCGAGATCGCCGGCGTCCGAGGGGTTAGCCGCCGGCGCCTCACCGGTAACTGCGGTGGCGTCCCGCCCCGCACCGGCTGCTGGAAGGCGCCCCTGCCATCCAGCAGAGATGAAAGCTACTGCTTCGCGGTCTCCGCGGGAGCAGTCGTAGTCGCCGCCACCTGCTGTTTCTCAACTTCGGCCGGCTGGATCTTCACACTCTCCAGGATCTTCTGCAGCTTGGCGAAGACTTGGTCGCGGTTGACGGCTTCGATCTTGGCGTCGGCGCCAAAGCCGGCGGTATCCAGCCCAAGTACGAACTCGTAGCAGGCGCCGTTCTCGTAGCGATGGAAGTACTGCGCTTCGGTCTGCTGCATGCCGTCGCCGGTGAAGTCGGTTGTCTTGTCGAGCTGCAGCGATCCGACCTCAACCTTTTCCGGATTCAGCGCCTCGCCATCCGGATTGCTCGAATCAACGACTGCAAACTGCGAGCATTCCTGCGCAGAGAGGCTGCGGTTTACGTTCACGTTGAAGAACGCCGCGCTGAAGTCTGTGCCGGGATACGATCCATCCGGCAAGGCAACACTCGCCACCGCTGTGCCACCGGTTTGCACGAAGTTCATGGGCATCGGGCCCTTGCCTTCACCAGGCGCAGAAACCCTTTCGCCGCTGGCCAATTCATATTTCCGCGGATAGCGGAACGAAACGCCGTTCGCCGGATCGCTGTAGGTCACGATCGTGGCTGGGCGATTCTTGGCCTTCTTTTTTGCGATCGGTGCGGGCGCGGGAGCTGTGGTGGGCGCAGGCGTTACGCTGGCCTGAGTCGTTGCTTCCGGCTTGGAAACGCCGACCAGTGCCGATTTCGAAGCTTGCTTCGAGCATGCGCTCATCGCGATCAGAAAGCCGAGGATCACGAATCCGGCGATCATTGCGATTTTCTGCTGGCGCGACCAGGATGAAAGCATCGTGCCGGTAATGCTGCTGTTGTTCTTGCCTGGGGATTGAAAGTTTGCCATGGGTCTCACCTCCGCTGCGAGTGCAGTCGCAAGGGATATGGCAGTGGGAGGGCCAATCGGCGCTGTGTTGATTGGGCTGGATTTACAGATATTCCAGCCGGGCAATCCGTGGTCGGCTCCGCACGATGTGTCTGGGGCGACACGGCCGCGGTGCAGTATCGCTAGAATGCAGGCGTGAGTGAGAGAGTACATTACCGCGGCCGTCTCGCCCCCTCGCCTACCGGTCTGCTCCATATCGGCCACGCGCGGACGTTCTGGATTGCCGCGCAGCGGGCGCGGGAGCATCAGGGCACGTTGATCCTGCGGAACGAAGATCTCGATCCGCAGCGCTCGCGGGCGGAGTTTGCCCAGGCGATGATCGAGGACCTGCGCTGGCTTGGGATTCAATGGACCGAGGGCCCGGACTGCGGCGGGCCGTTCGCGTCTTACGCGCAAAGCGAGCGCCGGGCACACTATCTCGACGCCTGGCGGCGATTGCGCGACAGCGGGTTTATCTTTCCGTGCACTTGCTCGCGTAAGGACCTGGCGCAGGTCGCGAGCGCACCGAATGATGCCGACGATGAACCCATCTATCCCGGCCGGTGCCGTGGCCGTACTGATGCTGTCCAATTTACTGAGCCTGCAGGAGCGAACTGGCGCTTCCGCGTGCCGGAGGACGAAGAGCTTGAGGTCACCGACCTGAACCTGGGCGCGCAACGTTACGTGGCCGGACGCGACTTCGGCGACTTTCTCGTCTGGCGTCGCGACGACGTTCCCGCCTATCAACTTGCCGTTGCCGTGGATGATGCGGCCATGGGCATCACGGAGGTGGTGCGCGGGGCGGATCTGCTCAAGTCTGCGGCGCGCCAGATTCTCCTGATCCGGTCGCTGGGTTATTCGCTTCCGGACTACTTTCATTGCGAACTCGTGCGCGATGGGTTGGGGGTGCGACTAGCCAAACGTCATGATGCGTTGAGCATCCGGCATTTGCGGCAGAGCGGGCTCTCCGCCGGGCAGGTCATCGCGATGGCCCAAGGGACAGTTACATAGGTAATTAGAGCGCAGCCAGCCGGCGAGCTAACATCCCACCAGGCTCTGGTTTCGGTCGGCGCCGGGAGGCGTGTATGCGCCGTATTCTTGTGATGTTGGTGGCGGTAGTTGTGCTTGGAACTGGGAGCGCGGCTTGTGCCCAGTCGCTGGGCGACGTTGCGCGGCAAACGCGCGCGAAGGAAAAGGCCAAGGGAACCGCCAAGAAGAAAGTCATCACCAACGAAGATATTCCCGAGACGCCCGACCTTACGCCGGGTGAGCAGGAGACCATCGGGAAGACGGAACCAGTTGCGTCGTCGAGCGCCCCGGCTGGCGGGCAGTCCGCCGAGGACTGGAAGAACCAGATTCTGGCGCAGAAAAATCGGATTGCCACTTTGCAGGCAAATATCGATAAGCTGAGTGAGTCCATTCGCTTCGTCGAGGCGAACGCCTACGTGAACGGCGTGCAGTACAACCAGTATCAGGCGAAGAAGCAGCAGCAGGTGGCCAACATGCAGACCCAACTGGCCGAGCAAAAGAAGAAGCTCGAAGAGATGCAGGACGCCGCGAAAAAAGCCGGCATGGGCAGCGCGGTGTACGATCCGTAGGGTTGGTCACAGGTGACGGGTCACAGGTCTCAGGAAAACCGCAGCACACTTCTGACATCCTTTCGCGAAAGTCTTATTTGAGTCGTGGCCTTCTCTTGCTTCATCCTCAGAACGTGAGTTCTGACCGGGTGTTTCTCACTGCGGAGTGGCGCTACCTCGCGATGTTGAACTACGAGGTGGATGCCGGGCTTTTGCTGCCTTTAGTTCCGGCTGGTACGGAACTTGATCGCTGGGGCGGGAGAGTTTTCGTCAGCCTGGTGGGATTTCGTTTCCTGAACACACGCGTCTTCGGTCTCGCGATTCCCTTTCATTCGACCTTCGATGAAGTCAACCTGCGGTTCTACGTTCGGCGCCGCGAGGGTGACGAGGTGCGGCGCGGGGTTGTGTTCATCCGCGAGATTGTTCCGCACCGGGCGATCGCGTTCGTCGCGCGCTCTGTTTACAACGAGAACTACGTCGCATTGCCGATGGCGCACGAGATCACCGTGCTCGATCGCAGCCGGCTCGCTGTGGCGTACCGATGGAAGACGGAGGGCAGCTGGAGCCGGATGCGCGTCCAGGCTGAGGGTGAACCCGAACTTCCGCGCCAAGGCTCGCATGGGCAGTTCATCACCGAACACTACTGGGGATATGTGGCGCAGGCGGGCGGCGGCTGCATGGAATATCGGGTCACACATCCCTCGTGGAGAGCCTGGAGAGTTGGAGAACCGGAGTTCAGTGGGGAAGTCGAGGCACTCTACGGAAAGGAGTTCGCGATGGTGCTCCGTGGAAGACCAACGTCCGCCTTCCTGGCTGAGGGCTCGGCCGTCACCGTGATGCGCGGAGTTCGACTTTAGAAGCCCTTCGCGATTTCACCAACAACATTGACCCGGGATCTATCCTCGTGGACAACCCCTGCGCCTTCACGTTAACCTTCGGGCCATGAATCGTCGAGACTTCGTTGTTGGGACCGCCGCAACCGCTGCTGCCATCACTCTTCCTGCTCTTTCACAAACTGAACGCGCTGACCTGGCTCCGGTATTTGCCGAAATCGAAAAACGTCATGATGAAGCCGTGAAGCGCCTGCAGACATGGATTCGCCAGCCCTCGATTGCTGCCGAGAACCGGGAAGTCCAGGAAGGCTGCGACCTGACCATGCAGATGTTGGGGGAGGCTGGTTTTCAGTCGGTGACCAAGGTTCCCACCGACGGGCAGCCGGGCATCTTTGCCACGCTTGATGCCGGGGCTGCGCGCACGTTGGGCGTGTATTTCATGTACGACGTCAAGCAAGTCGACCCCAGGGAATGGTCGTCGCCCCCTTGGGACGCGGCGCTGGTCGACAAGCCGGGGATGGGAACGGTCGTCGTCGGGCGCGGGGCGGTGAATCAGAAGGGACCGGAGGCTACATTCCTCGCGGCGCTGCATGCGATTCGCGGTGCGGGGCGCAAAATTCCCGTCAATCTTGTGCTGGTGGCGGAAGGGGAAGAAGAAATCGGCTCTCCACACTTTCCGCAGATTGTGCGGCGGCCGGAGGTCATCGCCGCGCTGAAGAAGACGGAAGGGATCTTCCTGCCCAGCGCATCACAGGATCTCGATGGCAGTATCACGGTTGAACTGGGCGCGAAGGGAGTGGTTGAGCTGGAACTCGTTTCCAGCGGTGAGAAGTGGGGACGCGGCCCGACCCACGACATTCACTCGAGCCTGAAGGCAAGCGTGGACAGTCCGGCGTGGCGGCTGATCCACGCCTTGAACACGCTGGTCTCAGCGGACGGCAACGATCCGGCGATCCCCGGTTTTGCCGACAAAGCGCGACCGCTTTCCGCAGCGGAGAAGCAAATGATCGCCGTCGCCGCCAGGCGGATGGACGAGAATCTGGCAAAGGACGCTTACGGGGTGAAGCACTGGATTCACGATGTGGGGTGGCAAGAGTCACTGGAAATGCTGATGTCGCGGCCTACGGTGAACATCGAAGGCCTGGTTGGAGGCTACACGGGACCGGGCGGCAAGACGATCCTTCCCCACCGCGCGGTTGCGAAGCTGGACTTGCGGCTCGTGCCCGACATGACAGCGGCGGACGCGCTCGCTGCGCTGAAAGCTCATCTGGCGAAGCAGGGGTTCGGCGATCTCGAAGTGAACATGACGGGCGGCTACGATCCCAACCGTTCTTCGATCGAGGCGCGCATCATCCAGAAGGAGCTGAAAGTTTACCGCGACAAGGGCATTGATCCGATCGTAATGCCGCGCAGTCCGGGATCGTGGCCAGGATACGTCTTTACCGCTGACCCGCTGCATCTGCCTGCCGGAGGCTTCGGGCTTGGCCACGGCAACGGCGCGCATGCCCCGAACGAGTACTACCTGATCGAGTCCACGAACCCCAAAGTGCAAGGGATGGATGGGGCGGTGCGGTCGTATGTGGAGTTCTTGTATGAAATGGCCGGATAAGGCCATGAGCTGCGGGCTGCGAGCTTCGAGCGATCGCGAACTGAGGTTGACCTGATTTCTCGAAGCTCGCAGCCGAGTTTCTAGAACAGCGCTGTCGCTCTGCGCTTCCAGGTCTTGCCTTTCTCTTTCGCAATGTTCTCCATGTCGTTTACGTAGGCGCCGGCTTGCGTCAGAACGTGGTGCAGGTCGTTCCCGATGCTGATGAAGGTGAAGCCCTTCTCCAGGAACTCACCAACGCGCGAGGTGCCGAAGAGGAACAGCCCGAGAATCACGTTGTTTTTGCGGGCGTGATCGATCAGCTTCTGCGTCGCGGCCCCCAACTCCGGTGATGTGTACATGTGCGGGAACTCGTACTTGTTATAGAGGCCCATCGACATGCAGAGGTCGTTCTGGCCGAGGAAGAGAATGTCGACGCCGGGGACGGCGGCGATCTCAGCGATGTTTTCGATGCAGGAGGCGGTTTCGACCTGCAGGGCGACGATGCCTTCGTTGTTCCAGTTGCCGGCGTAGCCCAGCAGTCCGGCCTTGTTCATGCTGCGCTGGGGGAAGTAGACCGAGCGCGTGCCGACGGTCGGATACTTGGTGCAACTGATAGCCTGGCGGGCTTCATCGGCGGTATTGATGTAGGGAATCAGAACGCCGTCAGCGCCCATGTCGAGCGCTTGCTGGATGCCGGGGCGGTCGTCGTAGCCGCCAACGCGCACCATGGACTTGGCTCCGCCGTTGGAAATGCCGCTGAGCATCGCCGAGAGCTTTTCGTATCCCATGGGACCGTGCTGGGTATCGACCAGCAGCCAGTCGTATCCGCTGTGCGCCAGTTGCTCGGCGACGGTCGGGCTATGCGCGTTCAGGAACAGGCCCATTTTGGGCGTTCCCGCGCGAAGTTGTTTCTTGAATTCGGAGCCACTGAGCGTGGCGTCAGGCATAAACCATCCTCCTCGAGAGTGAAAAATGGGATTCAGTGTAACCAAGCGGCGCTGGGTGCGGCTAGTCGCGGAGCCTGTTTTTTCGCGGGGATATGACTGGTAGGCAAGGTCACAGGTCACGGGCGACACGTCACGGGAAGCTTGCGCCGCGATAGGGAATTTCTGTCGAAGATCCTGTTCTCAGGCCGGTCAAGAATTCTCCGAGTGGCGGCGTGTAACCTGGGGTGAACCTGTGACCTCAAGCGTAAGCCATGACCCGCGACCTGTCACCTGTGACCGCCTTTCGCCGGGGGCGATGCCGTGGGCAGGCTCCAAACCCGCGTTTCATGCCCATTTTGGAGAGGTACCTAAAGAAAAACCGCATAAAATCTGGATAAAACACTTCTTTTCCACAGGCGCGTGCGTTAAGATGCGCTACGGTTCCACTGAAATTACGCATGTCCCCCAAGGAGGACTCATGGCTGCTGGCATGACCAAGACGCAACTGACCCGTCACCTGGCCGAGAAACTCGGCACCAACAATAAGACCGCTGCAACGTTCCTGGAGCACCTGGCCGACACCGCAATCAAAGAGACGAAGAAGAACGGCGTATTCATCGTGCCCGGACTTGGCCGTCTGGTGAAGGCGCACCGCAAGGCCCGCATGGGGCGCAATCCGCAGACCGGCGAACCGATCCAGATCAAGGCCAAGACTGTGGTGAAGTTCCGCGTCGCCAAGGCCGCGAAGGACGCGATCGCCCCGAAGAAGTAGGACTGTGAAGTGGACACTCTTGTCCGCGAAAGTTTGCAGTGAGAGAAGGCCGGCTTGGCGCCGGCCTTTTCTGTTTCGTCGGAAACCGGCGAGACGCCGGCGCTACAGTTTGAGTTCGATTAACTCCGCCTGAACGTTTCCCTTCCCGATCACGAGTCGTCCGACACTCACCGGTAGTCTGAAGCGCTTCGGCCCAGCGCTTCCGGGATTGAAATAGAGCACGCCGCTCTTCTCTTCCATTTTGGGGTGATGGCTGTGCCCATAGACGACCACGCGAAATCCGGCAATCTCTGGCTTCAGATCGAGCCGGCTGAGGTCGTGCAGCATGTAGATCAAGAGCCCTCCAGCCTCCACCACTTCCGTATCGGGCAGACTCGTCGCCCATCGACCTCGATCCACGTTGCCGCGCACGACGGTCAGCGGGGCCAGCTTTCGCAGCCGTTCAAGGATTTCTGCGGCACCCAGATCCCCGGCGTGCAGGATGCGGTCAGACCCACGCAAGACAGCGAGCGCCTCCGGCCGCAGCAGGCCGTGGGTGTCGGAGATTACACCGATTTGCATTTCTTCCTCTGCACCGTGGGCGGGTCGCGGGCGTTCAAAATCACCGACGCGACCAATTCATCACAATTTTGCTGTAATTCTGTCACAGCCCTTCGGCTGCCGGTATTCCATATACTGCTAGGGTGTCCGCTGACCTCGATCTACTGCCGGCGCTGCGCCGTTACTGGGGCTACGACTCTTTTCGCCCGCGGCAGGAGAAGATCATCCGCAGCCTGCTAGCCGGACACGATACCTGCGTCGTGATGCCGACTGGCGGCGGCAAGTCGCTTTGCTACCAGCTTCCGGCAGTGGTTTCGGAGAAGACGACGGTCGTCGTATCGCCGTTGATCGCGCTCATGCAGGACCAGGCGGCGCAACTGGCGCAGATGGGGATTCCGGCCGCGGCGGTCAACAGCTTTCAGGATTCTGCCGAGCGCAGGCGTGTGATGGATAAGGCGGCGCGCGGCGAATACCGGCTGCTTTATCTTTCGCCGGAACGGCTGGCGCAGGAAAACACCTTTGCCTGGCTCAGTCGGGTGCCAGTTGGATTCTTCGCGGTGGACGAAGCACACTGCATCTCCGAGTGGGGTCACGAGTTCCGCCCCGATTACCGCCAACTCAGCCGCCTGCGCACGCAGTTTCCAGATCGTCCTATTGCCGGGTTCACCGCGAGCGCCACGCGCCAGGTGCGGCACGACATCCTGAAACAGTTGCAGATGCACAATCCCGATCTTTACATTGCCAGCTTCCACCGCGAGAACCTGCGCTACCTGGTGCACGAATCCGACACGGAAACGCAGATGCCGCTGCTGCTGCGCGCGCTGCGCCACTACACGGAAGGCAGCGTGATCGTCTATGCGCCGACGATTCGCCGGGTGGAAGACACAGTTGAGACCTTGCTGGAGAGCGGCATTCCGGCGATTCCCTATCACGCCAAGATGGAATCGGCGCTGCGCCGCGAGAACCAGGAGCGCTGGATGTCGGACGAAGTGCGCGTCCTGGTCGGGACCATCGCTTTCGGACTCGGCATTAACAAGCCTTCCGTGCGCGCGGTGATTCACCTATCCCTGCCCAAATCGATTGAGCAGTACTACCAGGAAGCGGGCCGTGCCGGGCGGGATGGTCTTCCAGCCGATTGTGTGTTGCTCTGGCAGAAGCGGGACCACGTGCTGCTCGAGTACTTTATCGGCAAGATTGAAGACGACGCGGAGCGCGAGCGTTCCTGGGAGCGCAAGCGCGTGATCAGCCGCTTTGTCGACTCCAGGCACTGCCGGCACCGGCAAATTTGCCTGCACTTTGGCGAAACTCCGAAGTGGGATGGCTGCGCAAGCTGTGACAACTGCGGCAGCGTGCCTGATTGGCTTAGAACGAAAGTGGAAGCCCCGACTGCGACGCCCCCGCAGCGAAGGACGGCGTCCGTGCAGCGATCCGATCGCGGTCAGCTTGCAACTGACGCCGGATACGATCCGGCGCTGTCGGACCACCTGCGCGAGTGGCGCCGGAATGTGGCGCGTGAGAAGAAGATCGCTGCGTTCATCGTGCTCCACGACACCACGCTGGAGGAGTTGTGCCGGCGGAGACCAACCAATCTTGCGGAACTTCTCCGGGTGCCGGGTATCGGCGAGAGCAAAGCGGAAACGTATGGAGCCGCGATTATTCAGGCCTTGCGAGAGTTTGCCGGTGGGGCACGTGCGTCTCAGGTTGCGCCGCGTGTTATGAGGCCGGCGGACCAGACTCTGGCATTGCTCAACCAAGGCAACTCGTTCGGGGAAATCGCGCAGATCAGGAAGCTTCAGCCCTCAACCGTGGTGACGACTGTCGCTCTCCTGATCGAGGCGGGCCGCGTTGAGTTGCGTCCAGAGTGGATTTCGCCGGGGGCGCAGGCGCACATCGAAGCCGCAGCGGCCGAGGTTGGCATCGAGCGACTCGGCGATATCAAGGCGAAGGTGCCGCCTTTCGTCAGCTACAGCGACATCAAGCTGGTGGTGGCGCGACTGCGCGCTGCTGCGGCCTCGAAACCCAGCGATTCTTCTCCGGCGGCCTAGAGCGACGACGAGCGGTACAAGTCACTGAATCGGGCCGGGCGAAAGCGTAGACTTCTCCGTCGTGCATGCGAAGGCACGGTTCGTTCTTCGACGCCATCATTCTCAGGAGACCTCATGCGCAACTTACTCATATTCTTTTTGCTGACTTCACTCTCCGTACTGGGCCAGAGCGGAATCTCGCCGGCGGCTTACGATACTGTCGATCCGTTCATCGGGACGGCGGCGGATGGGAACACCTTCCCGGCTGCCACCCTGCCTTTCGGCATGATGCAGTGGGGGCCGGACACGCGCGACGATGGCTGGTATCACTACACCGACAAGACGATTCGCGGATTCAGCCTGACTCATATCAGCGGCGCGGGATGTCCGATCTACGCCGACGTGCCCATCCTGCCGTGGATCGGGAACCTGCCGAAAAGCAGTGCGCTCAGCGACTCCGGGCTGGCGTTCTCACATGACAATGAGCAGGCCCGCCCAGGGTATTACAAGGTCAAGTTCGACAATGGCGTGGAGGTGGAACTCACGGTGACCACTCGCGCCGGCATCGGACGGTTCTCGTTCCCGGCGGGGGCGTCTCCATCGCTGATTCTCAAAGCTGGAGATAGCGCTACCGTCCCTGATGAGAAACGCAAGGCCGACACGAGCACAGTTGAGATTCGCGGCATGAATACGGTCGTCGGCACCGTGCATAGTGGCGGTTTTTGCGGTTCGGACAGCAACTACGTTGTGCATTTTGCGCTGCAATTTTCGCGACCATTTGCTTCTTCGGGCACATGGACGAGTACCGGTCAGTCGACGCCAACTTCTGCCACGGGACACCAGGCGGGTGCCTATTTATCTTTTGCCGGCGCCGAGCCGATCCTGGTCAAGGCGGGCATTTCCTTTGTCAGCGTTGATAACGCTGCGGCCAATCTTCAGGCAGAGATCTCCGCCTGGGATTTCGATGCGGTGCGTGAGGCCGCGAAAGCCGCGTGGATGAAGATGCTTGACCGCATGCAGGCTGAAGGCGGTACTGCGGATCAGCGCAAGATCTTCTACACCGGCCTCTATCACATGCTGCTCGCGCCGAATCTCTTCAGCGATCGCAACGGCGACTACATCGGGTTCGATGGCAAAGTGCGGCGACTCGGGTCGGGAGAAGCTCAGTACGCGAATTTTTCCGACTGGGACACCTATCGCAATCTCATTCAGTTTCATGCCTTGCTGCTGCCGGAGGAAACCAGCCAGATGATGCAGTCGCTGGTGCGCGACGCGGAGCAGAGCGGGTGGCTGCCGCGCTGGCCGGTGGCGAATGATATCAGCTACGTCATGGGCGGCGACTCGTCAGCGATTCTGCTGTCGAGCGCATACGCCTTTGGGGCGCAGAAGTTCGATACGTTGTCGGCGCTGCAGTTCATGGTCAAGGGAGCGACTCAGCCTGGGACGGGGCCGCACGGGCAGTCGGTGCGCCCTTTTCTGAGCGATTATCTCGCCAAGGGATACATTCCGGCGGATGGCGACCGCGAGACGGCCGCGTCGGTGACGCTGGAATACGCAAGCGCCGATTTTGCCATCTCGCGCTTTGCCGATGCGAAGGGCGACGCGACCAATGCCGCGCGCTTGCTGCAGTCGGCGCAAAACTGGCAGAAGCTGTTCGACCACGAGTCGGGATTCATCCGCCCTCGGCTCAGCGATGGCAAGTTTCTGGCGGGCTGGGACCCCGACAATCTCATGCCGCGCCACAAGAGCTGGGACACATCGGATCAGTTCGGCTTCGAAGAAGGCTCAACCTGGCAGTACACGTGGATGATTCCACACAACTATGGGGGCCTGTTTCGCGAGATGGGCGGCAACGAGAAGGTGCTCCCCAAGCTGGACAGGTTCTTTCAAAAACTCACGGGTTGGGCGGTGCCCACGTTTACGGTCACAAACGAGCCGGATTTCTGCGCTCCATATGTCTACGTCTGGGCCGGACAACCGTGGAAGACGCAACAAGTGGTCGATCGCATCCAGCGGGAAGCGTTTACCCCCAAGCCCGACGGTCTTCCGGGAAACGACGATCTGGGCGCCACGTCCGGCGTGTATGTGTGGAACGCGGCGGGCATGTATCCGGTAATTCCTGGGGTCGGCGGCTTCGTGTTGGGGACACCTATGTTCCCACGCTTGACGATTCGCATGGGAAACGGCCGCACGCTGGAGATCGTTTCCAAAGGAGAAGGAGTCTATGTGCAAGATGTGACCTTCAACGGTAAACCGTATGACAGCACATGGCTTCCGCTCAATGGGCTTGCCGACGGGAACAACCGATTGGAGTTTACGCTTGGCACTCAGCCTGATCACAACTGGGCGACCCAACGGACGAGCTATTTCCCGCCGTCCTTCGACGAGCCTGCGGCTCACTGAATGAAGCGAAGGGCCCTGCTCCTCGACAGCGATCTCGAGGAGCAAGGCCTTTCGAAGCGATCAGGAGTCAGTCCCGCTGGATCACAGTGCGTCCAGGAAGGCCAACAACTGGGCTTGCTGTTGCGGAGTGAGGTTGATGAACGCCGTGCGAGTCGAGGCGGCTTCTCCCTTGTGACGCAGAATCGCCTGTTCGCGGGAGGCGGAGGCGCCATCGTGCATCAGGCGATCACGAGTCCTCAACCCCCACAGCGGCATGGTTCGCAGTTTGTTGGCGGTGTCGGCGGGGCCGTTCTGTACGATGCCGTCGCCGGTACCGATGTTGTGTAGCAGGAAATCACCGTACGGGTGGATGATCTTACCTCCCAGGGCATCCGGGACGGTGAAGGTGCCGCCGTTGATGACCGTGCCGGTGGATGCGGTCGTGATGGAGGGCACATGACAGACCGAGCAACCGATCTTGGTGAAGAGCGTTTGCCCGGCCTGCGCAGCCTGCGTTGCCATCACCGCGTCATCGGTGGGCGGCGCCATCGTGCCGCGCATGAAGGTGGCGAAGTGATCGATGTCGTCCAGACCGTTGTTGTCGGGACCATCTTCCGGATCGGTTGTCGTCTTGCACACCGTAGTCGTGTCGACGGGGTTGAGCCGGTTGGAGATGCCCTGTTCGTTGATATATGCGTCTGAGGCGAACGAGAGCAGACTGGCATGCTGGTCTTTCCACCCGAATCGGCCGATGCGGGTCTGTCCGGGCGCTTCTAATACCGGCACCTGGATGAATTCGCCGTGAACCTTGCCCTTGCTCAAGCCGGGCTGTCCGGCGGCGATGGCTTGAAGCGTGCTGTCGTCAATGGCCTCCACAAAACCGTCCCCAAGAAGGTTCAGTGACATACGGAAAGTTCGTACTGTCTCGGAAAGGGGAACGCGCTCCTGGGCTTCGGGGCAAATGGCGCGGTCATTGGCGAGGGAGCGCTCGGGCACGCCGGTTTGGCCGTGATTGATCAGGAGCGTGGGGTTGACGAAGTTTCCGTTGGTGTCCACATGGCCGACGCGGAATTCCGCCACTTGGCTTCCGCCTCCGGTCACGGGATTCTGATGGCAGTCGGCACAAGACCTGGCGTTGTAGATGGGTCCCAGTCCCTTATCGACGCCTTCCGATTCCTCGAAAGTGCTTTGATCCTCAGTGAACGTGTCTCCGGGCGGCTCCGGCAGGCCGTTGCTCACACTCTGGCTGCCGGGATTGTCAGAGAGCGTCGGTGTGGTGAAACCGGTGGGTGCCTCGTTTTGCGGTTGCAACCGCCGTATCTTTGCCAGGGCGGCTGGCAGCACAATCAGTACTGCCAAGAGGATTGGAAGAGCGAATCGTTTCCAGGTTTTCATGTTGATCTCCAAGCATGGGGCTGGCCAGTCCCCATAGGGGAAAGAACGAGCGTTGCACGGAAGGGTGAGGACTACGAAGAATCCTGCCCCAGGGTTCGGCCTAAGCTTTCAGCGAAGTGACAAACGGTTGCCGGCGGACTGGAGACGTGCGTGGCGGGGCCCATCCGCGCGTTTTGTCGGTACTAATTTTTCGCCTGAGCTTGCGGCACTTTACGCACGGACGGAGACAGGGTCAAGAGAGAAGAAGTACATGTGCGAATCGGAAGGGCAGCCAAGGGAACTTAGGTCCAACTGTACACCGACAAATAAGGCAATTGGCCAATAGGGACAATAACTTTGTTAGCACTGCCTGTTGGGTGTCGTTCAAACTACGCGAGGCGGTCGACATGACAAGCAAAGCGGAAAAGGACCAGTGCACCGGCCCTCACGCAAGGAAAGCTACTCGTACCGCAGACTTTCCACGGGATCGAGTTGGGCGGCGCGGCTTGCGGGGAGAGTGCCGAAGATGATGCCGACCAGCGAAGATACGACAATCGCAATGATTGCGGACAAGCCTGAAATCGGGATTCGATATTCGGTCAGATAGCGAACCGAGAAGGGAATCGCCAGCCCGATGAAGATTCCAATCAGGCCGCCGATGAGGGAAATGAGAACTGCTTCGGAGAGGAACTGAAAGCGAATCTCGCGATTCGTGGCGCCAATCGCTTTGCGAATCCCAATCTCGCGGATGCGCGAGTTGACCGTAGCCAGCATGATGTTCATGATGCCGATGCCACTGACCAGCAGCACCACGAGGGCGACCCCCAGCAGAACCATCGTCAGAGCAGTCGCAATCTTGTCCGCGACGGCGACCAGTTGCGTCAGGTTCTCCACCTTGTAGACAGATTCTGGACGATGACGGGACACGATGACCCTTCGCACCTGGGCCGTCACCGGGACCACCAGAGACGCGTCGGTGGTCGAGAAATAAATCTGTTTCACGGTGGGTGTGTCCTGGAAATAGCGGATCACGGAGTAGGGGATGAGCATGGTGTTATCGCTCACCTCGGATTGGCCGAAGGTGTCCACGCGCTCCCGGAACGTGCCGATGATCGTGAACGGCAGGCCGCTGACCTTCACTGTTTTGCCGAGCGATTCCTCGGAACTGCCGTAGAGTTGTTCGGCGAGCTTCTGGGTCAGGACACCGACCTTGTTGTGCGCCTGGGAATCTTGTTTGTCGAAGAAACGCCCGGCTAACACGACGAGGTTGCGAACCTGCAGGTACTCGGGATAGACGCCGAGGATCTGCAGATCACGTTCCTTCCCGTTCCCCACCGGGACACGCTCGTTCAGGGGAACGACGGGGGACCCGGCTGCGATTCCGGGAACCTGCTGTTGCACGGCCAGCATGTCGTCAATGGTGATGGCATCGTTGCCGGTATTGGTGATGCGATTCCCGCCACTCTCGTACTCGACGTTGATCAGATTCGCGCCAATCGCCTGAATCTGATTGAGGGCATATTGCTTGCCGGTAAGTCCAATGGTGGTGACGAGAATCAGGGACGCAGTGCCGATCACCATGCCCAGCGCAGTCAGGGCGAAGCGGACTTTATTGCTGATGAAGGTGTCATAGGCGAAACTGAAGATCTCGCCGAGGGCGAGGTGCGTGCGTCCGTTGTTGGAATTGGGCGTTTCCATCCCCTGGGTTAGATGCTACGGAGCAAAATTGTTCGGCGCAAGCATCTTCGTGGCCGCGTTGACCGGTTGCCTTGGCGAAGGTATTCTCCGATTTCACGGACTCCAGCAATGAAGGCGGGTCTGCAAGGGAGAGGCGCGCATAGAACATGAGACGGGTGGCGGGCCTGTTGACCTTGACGGCGATTGCCCTGCTCATTCACGGATATCATCCCTTCGCGGAAGACGCGGAGATCTACCTGCCGGGGGTACTGAAGATTCTGGACCCGGGCTTGTTTCCCCACAACTCCGCCTTCTTTGCCGAACATGCTGGACACACTCTTTATCCCTACTTCATCGCCGGCCTGGCGCGAGTGAGCCATCTCCCGCTGCCCTGGGTGGCGTTCTCAGCTCAGATCGCATCGCTTCTGCTCTTGCTGATAGTGACCTGGCGACTGGCGTCGAGCATTTTTCTCGAAGCGAGCGCACGTTGGGCGGCAGTGATCCTGATGGCCACGTTGTTGACTCTGCCGGTCGCGGGCACGGCGTTGTACATTTTCGATCAGTATCTGAACCCGCGAAACCTCGCAGCATTCGCAGCGCTCTATGCAGTCGATGCGGTCTTGCGCCGTCACTTTTGGGTCACCGCCTGGTGGTTGGTGTTTGCTGCGGCGGTGCATCCGCTGATGGCGAGTTTCGCTATCGCATTCTGCGCATGGCTCATCCTGCGCGACGCGTTTCAACCGCGAATGTTGCAATTCGCTTTCCTTCTTCCGTTTGGGCTCACTCTTGATCCTCCTCCACCGGCCTATCACGAAGTGGCACTGCGACAACCTTACTTCTACCTTCTGCGATGGCATTGGTACGAGTGGCTGGGACTCATCGGCCCCATCGCCTTGTTCTGGTGGTTTGGGCGTCTGGCTCGCCCCCGTGGAATGGAAAACATGGAGCGAGTTTCGCGAGCGATGGTGCCATTCCTTCTGATCGCCACCGCAGCTACTCTGGTGTTGTCGATTCCAGCTCGATTCGAGGCTCTCGCGCGGCTGGAGCCGCTCCGCTGCCTTGCGCTGGCCTACATGCTGCTCATAGTGATCGGCGGCGGGCTAGTCGGAAAGTACCTGCTCCGGGGAAGAACCTGGCGATGGCTGGTGTTGTTCGTTCCGTTGGGCCTCGGCATGTACACGGCGCAGCGGCACCTGTTTGCGGCGAGCGCTCATGTGGAGTGGCCCTGGGCCGCGCCACACAACCCATGGGCACAGGCATTCGATTGGATCCGGTCGAATACCCCTCGTGATGCCTTGTTCGCGCTCAATCCGGACCACATGTCTTTGCCCGGTGAAGACGAAAACGGATTCCGCGCCCGCGCCGAGCGCAGCATGCTTGCCGATGCAGTGAAAGACAAAGGCGCAGCATCAATGTTTCCGCCACTCTCAACTTCGTGGTGGGAACAGATGCAAGATCAGAGGAACTGGAGACAGTTTCAGAGATCCGACTTCGAGCGGTTGCGGCAGAAATATGGCGTGACGTGGGTGGTGGTGGAAGTGCCTGGTCCGACGGGGATGGATTGTCCTTATCAGAATGTGGCTGTGAAAGTGTGCCGCATTGGCTGACAGCCATAGCGGCGGGAGCGGAGTTGCCTTGCGCAAGGATCGTGAACTGATTTTGGTCGTGGTGGTCGGGCTGGCACTACGCCTCGCGGTCATGGCCTTTCTCCTCCCGGAGCAACTCGACCCGGCGCGGGACCACTGGAAATTTGGATACGAAACCGGGCGAATCGCGCGCTCCATCGTGGCGGGCAAAGGATTCAGCAGTCCGCTGTTTGCAGATACGGGCCCGACGGCCTGGATGACACCGGTGTATCCATGGCTGGTTGCGGGCGTCTTCAGGGTGTTCGGGATCTATACGAAAACGTCGGCGCTGGTCCTGCTCTCGTTGAACGCGCTGATGTCGGCGCTGACCGCTGTCCCGATCTTCCTGTTTGCGCGGCGAAGCTTTGGAGTGCGGGTGGGGCGCTGGTCCGCCTGGGCCTGGGCGTTCTTCCCTTATGGGATTTACTTTCCAGTGGAACGGATTTGGGAGACATGGCTGGCGACCCTGCTGTTGTGCATCCTGTTCTGGATGGCGTTGGAATTGGAAGAGCCCCGGGCGCTTTGGTTCTGGATGCTCTATGGACTCCTGTGGGGCGTGGAAGCCCTCACCAGCCCGTCGGCGCTCGCCGTACTGCCCTTCCTCGGCGCGTGGACCTGCTACCGGCTGGGCAGGAGAAAGCAGCGTTGGTTTGTCGCGAACGCGGTGGCCGCAGTTCTCTTCCTGGCAATCGTCACTCCCTGGTTCGTTCGAAACTACCGCGTGTTCCACCACTTCATACCCTTCCGCGACAATATGGGCTTGGTGCTGCGGTTGGGGACGAAGGGTAACTCCGACTACTGGGGAGTGTATGAACTTGGCCCCTGGCACAATGAGGCTGAATGGCAGGAGTTCCAACGCGACGGTGAACTCCGTTACTTCGCCACGAAGAAGCAGCAGGCAATCGCCTTCATTCAAGAGAATCCGGGCTGGTGGGTCTGGACCTCGTTTCGCCGCGCACTGTTTCTCTGGACCGGATACTGGAGCCTGGAACGCTGGTATTTGAAGGAAGAGCCGCTCGATCCACCGAACATCCTGTTGTGCACAAGCCTCACCGTGCTGGCGCTGCTAGGCTTGCGAAAAGCATTTCGCCGCGACTCCGGGCTCGGAATGCCATACGCCGCCGTGTTGTTCTCCTTCCCTCTGATCTACTACATCACCAGCCCGGAGGCGTATTACCGACGTCCGATTGATCCGATGTTTCTTGTGCTGGCGGTGTATGCGATTTCGGGAATGAGAGGTGAACGCCCTGACGGAGTGCTCACCCAAAACGCAGCCTGAAGGCCGGATGTCGAAAAAGGCCGCTTCAGCTGTGATGCGACGCCGCCGGGATGCCAGTTTCGTAATACGCCTCGGTAGTCGTGTCTAACGTCTTCCCGCGCGCACTGAAGATTGCGCTATGCCAGAATCCCGCTCTCTGCAGCGCAAAACGCATCGTGGTGCCGAGGACGCCCAGCCCGTATTGCACGCTGCGACGGAAGTTGATGGAGGACGCCTCTTCGAAATACTTGGTGGGACAGGAAACTTCGCCAATCTTGAAGCCGAAGTGCACACACTGCGCGAGCATCTGGTTGTCGAAAACGAAGTCGTCGCTGTTCTCACGCAAGGGGAGCCGGGTGAGGACGTCGCGACTGAAGGCGCGATAGCCCGTGTGATACTCGGAGAGCTTGATGCCCAGAAACAGGTTCTCAAATGCTGTGAGCAGCCGGTTGGCAACGTACTTATAGAATGGCATGCCTCCGCGCAAGGCCGTTCCCCCGATGATGCGCGACCCCAGCACCACGTCATACACGCCATAGGCCACCATGCTGGCCATCGCCGTCACGAGCAGGGGCGTGTATTGGTAGTCGGGATGGACCATGATGACGACATCGGCTCCGGCTGATAGTGCTTCCCGATAGCAGGTTTGCTGATTGCGGCCGTACCCGTAGTTGCGATCATGCACGTAGTATTGCAGGCCGAGCTGGCGGGCGATTTCGACGGTGCGGTCGCGGCTGTAATCGTCCACCAGAATACGAATGTCGACCAATTCGGGTAGTTCCCGGACCGTTGTTTCCAGCGTTTTTTCCGCATTGTAAGCGGGCAGAACCACGGCGATCCGCTTGCCGTTGATCATGAAGAAATCCTTGGGATCTGGTTGTCTTCTTTCAATGATAACCGCATTTTGGCGGCGCGGCGCTGATAAACTACAAGGAAGTCAGAAGGCGGAAGTAAGAATGCAGAAGTGACACCGCTGTTCGGCGGGTTCACTTCTGCATTCTGACTTCTCACTCCTGCATTGGCTTTATGTCTGCCCGCACTCTCTTCGAAAAGGTTTGGGACGCCCACGTGGTCACCGCACCCCAGGGGCAGTTGCCCCTGCTTTATATCGACTTGCACCTGGTGCATGAGGTGACGTCGCCGCAGGCGTTTGACGGCCTGCGCGCGAATGGCCGCCGCGTTCGCCAGGCACTGCGTACGGTGGCCACGGTGGACCACAACATTCCGACCACTCCGCGCGGCTTGCCGATCCTGGATCCTATCGCGGCGAAGCAAATCGAAGCGCTGCAGAAGAACTGCCGTGAGTTCGGTGTTCCGTTGTTTGACATGGATTCCGCCGAACAGGGCATTGTGCACGTGATCGGTCCGGAACTGGGGATTACGCAACCTGGCATGACGATTGTTTGTGGGGATAGCCACACTTCAACCCATGGCGCCTTCGGATCGCTAGCGTTCGGCATCGGGACATCGGAAGTCGAGCACGTGCTGGCTACGCAGTGCCTGCTGCAGAAGAAGCCGAAGACCATGCAGGTCAATGTTCGCGGAAAGCTGCCCCGGGGCGTGACAGCGAAGGACCTGGCGCTGGGCATCATCGGGCAGATCGGCACCGACGGGGCGACCGGGCATGTGATCGAATACACGGGCGAGGCCGTCCGCTCGCTTTCGATGGAAGGGCGGATGACGATCTGCAATATGAGCATTGAGGCCGGAGCGCGCGCGGGAATGATCGCACCGGATGAGACGACGTTCGCTTACGTGAAGGAACGCCGATTCGCGCCTGAGGGCAGGGCCTGGGGAGATGCGGTTACTGGCTGGCGGAATCTGACGACTGATCGGGGTGCCAAGTACGACCGGGTGGTCGAGATTGACGCAGCAGCGCTCGCTCCATTTGTGACCTGGGGCACGAATCCCGGAATGGTCGTGCCTGTGACCGCCCAGGTGCCGGAACTGAGCAGCTTCACTCAGGAATCGGACCGGCGCGCCGCCGAGCAAGCCTTGGCTTACATGGCATTGCAGCCGGGGACGCCCATTGAAAAGATCGCGGTTGACCGTGTGTTTATTGGCTCTTGCACTAATTCTCGGATTGAAGATCTGCGGGCGGCAGCACGAGTCGCGAAAGGACGCCGTGTGAACCCGAAAGTGCGAGCCATGGTTGTGCCGGGTTCGCAGGCGATCAAGCACGCTGCCGAGCAGGAAGGGCTGCACCGCATCTTTCTCGACGCCGGTTTTGAATGGCGCGAGTCAGGATGCTCGATGTGCCTGGGTATGAATCCTGACATCCTGCAGCCCGGCGAGCGTTGCGCCTCGACCAGCAACCGCAATTTTGAGGGCCGCCAGGGACGCGGGGGGCGGACGCATCTCGTCAGTCCCGAAATGGCGGCCGCGGCAGCGATTGAAGGGCATTTTACGGATGTGAGGAAGTGGCAGTTTCGTTAGTCGTTGGTCGATAGTCGTCCGTCGTTCGCGATTCGCGTGTCAGTCACCAGGCTCGGATCGAAAAGGACAGCGTGCGGCTTAGACAAATTGCGAACGACCAACGACGAACGACCAACGACTCCTATGCAACCCTTTCGCAAACATACCGGTATCGTCGCTCCACTCGATCGAGTCAACGTGGACACTGACCAGATCATTCCAAAGCAGTTTTTGAAGCGCATCGAGCGCACGGGATTCGGCGTATTCCTGTTCTACGACTGGCGTTTTGCGGGGGGCGGGACGAAGCGGACGGATTTTGTCCTGCAGGAGCCGCGCTACAAGAACGCGACGATCCTCGTGGCGGGCAAGAACTTCGGCTGTGGCTCGTCCCGCGAGCATGCCGTGTGGGCTTTGGCTGATTACGGTTTCCGCGCAGTGATTGCGCCGTCATTTGCTGACATCTTCGCCAACAACAGCCTGAAGAATGGGCTGCTGACGGTACGCCTTGCCGAAGACCAGGTGGCGGAGATCATGAACCGTGCACGTACGATCGAGAATTGCGAACTCACGGTTGACCTGGAGAAGTTGACCGTCGCCGACGGCCGCGGGTTCTCCGCCGCGTTCACGATGGACGACTTTTCGCGCCATTGCCTTCTGAACGGACTGGACGATATTGGCCTGACACTACAACATGAAGCAGAGATTGCCGCGTTTGAGGCGGAGCATCCGGTCCAGGCCGCAATGAAGGCCATGCAGACAGTATCGCGCTGAACCTGACCCTCTCTGAGAAGTTCCCAGCAAGGTGAAGAACTCAGTGTCTCCAGATCTTGACTGGCTGCGAACCAACTTCCGGTGCCGGGTTCGAGGTGGGTGTCGCAGGCGCCGGAACTGGCGCTGGTGCTGTGACGGAGGACGTAGCCACCGGTTTCACGGAAGCTACAGGTTCCGCCTTCCCCGCTCCCGGCAGCTCGTCCCCGCGAAAGAATTTGTCTTTCTCTTTGGCGTTGGCCTCACGCATTTCGGGCATCGCGGTGTAGGGCTTGGAGTAGTCGTTGTTGGCATTCCAGAACAGGAACCCTATTCCACCCCTGTTCTTGGCGACTTCAATCTGCACTTCGACATATTTGGGCGAGTAGGTCTTCGTGCGCCAGGCAAACGCCTGCAGCCAAGGGCGGATCACTACACCGCTTCCCTGGGTGATCTTCAGGAACCGGTCCATCGACTCGCCGATAAAGTGCTCAGGCGCGTCTCCGGGGCGGGCAATGCCGTCCATGCCGAAGAAGTGCGAGGGATAGATCATGGGCGAAAGCACATCACAGTGCTTTGCCATGGCGACGATGTCCTGTCCGGTATGCGACAGATCCACCTGCCGCTGCCAGGCCATGATGCCGAACACATCGAGCGAGAAGAGCGCCCCGGTGGGGTGAATCTGGGCATAGGCGCGCTTCAGGAAGTCGGCGATTACATCCGACCGCTGCCACTTCGGATGCTCGGTCTGGAAAGTGAAGCCGGCGTCTTTCTGATCTCCCTCGGCCGGGAAGCGGACGTAATCAAACTGCACTTCGTCCACGCCGGACTCAGCCACGAATTTCGCCAGGGCGATGTCATATTCCTCGACTTTGGGATTTGAGGGATCCGTCCAGACCAGCTTGCCGTTTTCGCGCCAGGGCTGGCCCGTGCGACGCGATTTCACGGCGAGTTCGGGATGAGTTTTCACCAGGTGTTCATCCCGGAAGATTGCGATTCGTGCGATAGCGTGCATGTTCTGCGAGTGCAGAAAACGGGTGAACTTCGGCAGATCGTGAATGTAGTGCTTCTGTCCACTGGCAAGGGGGTGGTCAAAGGCGATGTTGACGATGCCATCGCTGTCCTTGATGTCGAACACCACGGCGTTGCCGCCGACTTCGCGCCACTTTTTAATGATGCGTATCCCATGATCGCTGCCCGCCATCACCCCGGTGAGATAGATGGCGCGGACTTCAAAATCCTTGGCAACAGGGACGCTCTTCTCAACAATCGGCGACTCGAGAATCCCGGGGATGATGAGTTGGTCTCCGGATTTCAGATAAGTGCCTTGGTGGCCGGCGTTCGCTTGGCGGATGGCGTCACCCAGTTCGGTTGAAGTCAAGTAGCTGGTTCGCTTCAAATATTCGCGAGCGACAGAAGGAATGCTGTCGCCACGGCGCGCCTGGTGAACGATGGCTCCGGGTGGCGCAATCAATGGAACGGCCGGTGGTTCCGGCGCTGGTTTTGTCGTGGTCCGCGCCTTGACCGAGATCAAATGGGCAACGTGCGGGTTCTGAACGGCGAAAGCTGGGCGAAAAAGTCCAGCCAGGATGAGGGGGAACGAAAAGGCGACGTAGGCGCGCGCCAAAAGTCGAGACAAGGTTGTTTTCTCCGTGAAAGCGCAGCCTTTAGCGTAGGATGGCTGTTTTTTGTGTGCCAGTTACGGCAGGCCAAAGCCGCTCATGGGCTTACGGACAGCGGCATTGGTAAGCCCCTCCCTGGCGCGAGTGAAGTACCCGCACTCTGCAAAGAATTTCCCTTCAGGGAAAGCCGGAGAATACCGGGGATGTCTCCACAGAGGAGCTACCAGCATCTAAAACACTAAGTAGAAGGGGAATAAGGGGTCTTGGGAGGATGGCGAATCGCTTGCTCTAAATCGATTCGATACGGGGCAGGTAACGCCTGCCGTGCTTCCCGAAGAGCGGGGCAAACATGTCCAGCGTCCCAGGCAACTTGCAGTTTCCCGAAAGAAAGAAGGGCCCTGACCCTATGAGAACGAATCTGGCCACTGTCCTCGACCCGACCCGTCGCAGCAATGATGCCCGCGATTTCGAGAGCACTCTGCGGCGGAAAATTGTGGGTCAGGACCAGGCAATCGACAAAGTTGCGGAAATCTACCAGATGTTTCTGGCGGGCCTGAATGCGCCGGGACGTCCGGTGGGCAACCTCCTCTTCCTGGGGCCGACGGGATCGGGCAAAACCCGGGTCGTGGAGGCAGTGGCCGAAGCTCTGTTCGGCGACGCGCGCGCCTGCATCAAGATCGATTGCGCGGAATTCCAGCACTCGCACGAAATCGCGAAACTGATTGGCTCGCCTCCGGGATACCTGGGACACCGCGAGACGCACCCCCTGCTTACGCAGGAAGCGCTGAACCAGTGGCACACGGAGAAGCTGAAGCTCTCCATCCTGCTGTTTGACGAGATTGAAAAGGCCTCGGATGCCCTATGGCAGCTGTTGTTGGGCATTCTGGATAAGGCGACACTGACCCTTGGCGACAATCGTCGCGTCGACCTGTCGAGCTGCATCATCATCATGACCTCGAACCTGGGCGCGGGCGAGATGAGCGGCCTGGTCGACGGCGGATTCGGCTTCGCTCCGAAACCGGTCCATGTGGACGCTTCGCTCGACGAGAAGATCAATCGCACCGCGGTTGATGCAGCCCGGCGCAAGTTCACGCCCGAGTTCATGAACCGCATCGACAAGGTCGTGGTGTTTAAGACGCTGCGTCCCGAGCACCTGGAGCAGATTCTTGAGATCGAACTGGGCATGGTGCAACAGCGCGTGCTCATGGCTGCGGGCGCTCATCAGTTCGTCTTCAGCTGCACGCCGAAGGTGAAACAGTTCCTGCTGCAGGAGGGCACCGATCCGAAGTACGGAGCGCGTCACCTGAAGCGGGCTATCGAGAAGAACATCGTTTTCCCACTGGCCAACCTGGTAGCAACCGGACAGGTGAAGCTCGGCGATTTCGTCCGCATCGATCTGCTGGGCGAAAGCAAACTGACCTTCGTCAAGGAAGCCGAAGGTGCTATGGTTCCGGTGTTGCTGGAGCGCTACGGCGCAGCGGCGGGGGCTCCGGCCGTGGCAGCGAGAGCCGTGCGGCCGATCGCGCAGCGCAAGGAATTTGGCGCAGGCGGCCCGAACGAAAACAAGTAACTGAGGTTGCTGGTAGGTAAGGGACATTGCTTCGGCGATGTCCCTTTTTCTTTCTGCCAGGCGGTTGTCCGTCGGCGTGCGCCTTCGGTTCACCGCAGCAATCTGACTTCTGCAATCTACCGTACATCGGCTTCGGTAACCTGTCGTAACCCCCACCTTTCGTGCGATTCTCCAATTGCCGCAAGCCGCTTCGACCTCCGGACTTTCCGGGCGCCTCTCACCCGGCTGCGGAACTCTAGCGAGGTTCAGACATGTTGCAGTCTCCGGAACCGAAGTACTCTCCTACGGCCCCCACCAACAGTTACACCCCAGTCAAAACGGCCGCTCCAATGATGGAGCAGGCCACCATCGGACGCACGCTCGTGATCAAGGGCGAAGTGAGCGGCGCCGAAGCTCTCTTCATCGACGGTCACGTGGAAGGAACCATCAGCTTCCCCGAGAGCCGCGTCACGATCGGGCGCAACGGGAACGTGGCGGCGAACATTAACGCTAAAGAAATCGTCATTATGGGCAAGGTGCAGGGCAACGTGGAGTGCGCCGACCGGCTCGATATCCGCGCCGACGGCTCCCTGACCGGAGATGTAATCACGCATCGATTCAGCGTGGAGGAAGGTGCCGTGCTGAAGGGTGGCATTGAGGTCCGTGCGACAGAGAAGAAAGCCCAGCCGCAGAATCAGGCCAAACCGGAACCGCCGAAGGCGATGGCCGCTACGGCGGGGAGTCAGTAGGCAGTACTTGGTACCCAGTGCCCTGAAGAAAAAGCCATCAGCGCTTCGCCTGATGGCTTTTGTCATTGGAGTCCCAAACTGGCAACTGGTTACTGGCCACTACTCTTGGGTTTGAAATCCAGCGAAGCCGAGTTCATGCAGTAACGAAGACCGGTCGGTTTGGGACCGTCGGGAAAGACGTGGCCGAGATGAGCATCGCAACGGGCGCAGCGGGCTTCGGTGCGAGTCATCCCGTAAGTGCGATCGCTGTGCTCGGAGACACTCAGCTCCTCTGCTGGAGCATAGAAGCTGGGCCAGCCGGTGCCAGAGTCAAACTTTGTGCCGGAGTCGAACAGCGGCGCGCCGCAGCAAACGCAGTGATACATTCCCTGCTCGTGGTTGTTCCAGTATTTGCCGGTAAAAGCCCGTTCCGTACCCGCCTCGCGGGCCACGTGATACTGCTCTGGGCTTAGCTTCTCCCGCCATTCAGCTTCGGTTTTGTTGATCTTGTCAGTGAGTTTTTCGGTCATAGTTTATCCCGTGATTAGAGATGCAGACCGGAAGAAAAAGTTTCGGGACTGCGTTTCAGACCTTCTTGGAAGAAACCGCTGAGGTGGACGGCTCGGTGACCATCTTCCCACTCGTCCGCATGCCGACGGCGCGATTGCGGCCAGACTGCTTGGCTTCGTACAGGGCGCGATCGGCCAGGGCCAACACCTCGGCGCAAGAGAAAGCTTCCGGCTTGGTGACCAGCCAGGGAAAGGCAGCCCAGCCGACCGAGCAGGTCTGATGAACGGACGGTCCGTCTTCCGCTACGATGAATTCGCGACTGGAAATGGCGGTCAGCAAGCGGGTGGCGAGGGTGTCGGCCTCCATACGATCGGTGTAACGTGACACGACGAGGAATTCGTCGCCTCCCCAGCGTACGAGGACGTCCGACAGGCGGATGGCGGAACTGATACGACGGACCATCTCGAGGAGAACCCTGTCGCCGGCACCATGCCCGAACTTGTCATTCACTTCTTTGAACAGGTCGGCATCGATCAGGTAAAAAATCAGATCTCGCCTGTTTTGATCGCGGCCGTCGCTGAAGCAACGCAAGACGTGGCTGATGTCGGCTTCGATGGTGGAATCGAAGTAGCGGCGATTGCGGCAGCCGGTGAGGGGATCGGTCAAAGATGCTTCATGGAGAATACGGTTGGCACGGGCCAATTCCTTCCCCAGGCCCCGCTGCTTCACGAAGATCAGGCAGCCCATCACCGTTATCGTCAGCAGAGCAACCAGTACACGGAAGCGGGTGACCTCAGGAGGAACTGTTGAGCGCAGGACCGCCCAGGCGGCCAGTGCCGGAATCGAAAGAACCGCGAACATGGCAACGATCGTGGTGCGCTGGCCCGCGGGTGGTTGGCTGTCCTCTTGCCCGTGTGTCTCGGACGTTAGGCCTGAACCCAGCAGAGCTGTCAGGGCAAACCAGCTGACGGCGGCATCGATCAATACGTCATACCAGCTTCCGGGGAAGTATCCTTTTGCATCGATGGCGTGGTTTGCCAGGTAGGCAGCGGCGGCGATCAGAGTTTGTGCTCCCAGAAAGCTTCCATAGAAACGCTTCCATCTTCCGGAACTGTCCCGCCAGAGAAAGATCAGCAGGACGACCGCGACCATGTCCTCAGCGAGCAGGATGAAGTTGTAGTTAGGTCCATAGACAACCTCATCAGGAATGATGTACTGCCACGGGGTTACGAAAAAGAGGTACAGAGAGAGCCACCAGAGCACGAGAAGAGTGAGATCGACAAAACCAAACGGGGCATAGGCCGACTGGCGGTGTGGGCGCAGCATCAAGCCGGCAAACATCGGCACGCCAGCGAGAAAGAGCAGGATGTCGCCCACAAACAGTCCCGGAGCTTCCTGGTGCAGGACCAGGCCGTAGTACGTCCAAAGGGTGTTGGTAACGAGGAGCATCCACCAACACGCCGTCTGTAGGGACCAGAAGATTCTTTCTCGTCCGCTTGAGGTCCAGGCGATGTGGAAGAAAATAAGTGCGGTTACAACATGCAGCGCCCAGTCGACGGCCTCCGACGAATCGGTGAGGGCTGGGCCTCTCGGGACAAAGCAAGCCACAATTCCCTGCGCCAGCAGCAACACTGCCACCACGCCGCTCCAGTTTTTCAGATTCCTCGGCAAACTCCGCACCCAAGCAGACCTCCTGGTTACGATAGCGAATACGGGAAAGACCTCCCAAGTTACTGAAGTTTGGGGCTTTATCGAAGATGGGGGAACACTCGCGGGGAGCGATCAAGTACGCGATTGGCGCCGATCCGCGCTGAGCTAGACAACTTCACAACGCCTTACTAGACTTTCTCTGCCGAAGTTCTCCTTGGGCCTCAACTTCGATGAAACTTGTGACGTTTGAACACAGCGCGCGCTCTCGCGTTGGCGCCCTTCATGGCCAGGATCAGGTTATCGATCTGCACACCGCCTGCGCGCTCTACCTGCGGGATGTACAGGGCGAGCCGATCTTCTATCGGTTGGCTGACGCGCTCGTCCCTCCTGATATGAGAGCCCTGTTTCGCGGTGGCGACACCAGCCTGGACGCGGCGCGTAAGGCGTTCGACCACGCGACCCACCTCGGCCCTGATGCCAAAGGCCCACGCGGCGAGATCGTGATTTATCGACTTGGCGACATCAAGCTGAAGGCGCCGATCATCCCCAAGAAGTTCTTTCACACCGCCGGCAACTTTCGGGAACACCACGAAGAGGCGACGAAGGCCGGTTTCTCGCATCCGGTGATGCCGTGGATCGTGTTCTTCCAAAACACGGATGCGATCATCGGACCAGGCGCTCCGGTCATCTATCCGGAACACCTCACCCAGGAACTGGACTATGAACTGGAATTGGCCGTCGTCCTCAAGAAAGGCGGGAAGCACTTCACTCCGGAGGAAGCGCGCGCCTACATCGGCGGATACGTGATCTTCAATGACATTACGGCGCGCGATATTCAGCGGCTCGAGATGAAGTCAGGCGTATTCAGCTTCTGCAAAGGGATCGACACGTTCTGTCCGCTGGGACCGTGGATCGTTACCGCCGACGAAATCCCCGATCCGCATAATCTGGCGATGGAACTTCGCGTCAATGGCGAGCCGCGACAGCGGTCCCACTCGAGCAAGATGTCGGTAAAAATTCCGGAGATCCTTTCGCACTATTCGCCGATGGGCTATAGCGCGGGGGACGTAGTCTCGACCGGCACGGTTTCCGGAGTGGCCGCCTTCTCCGGAGATCCGAAGGCGTGGTATCTGAAGCCGGGCGACGTGATGGAATGCGAGATTGAGAAGATCGGCGTGCTCAGGAATCCGGTGATTTCGTGGGAGAGGGCGTACGGGAAAGCAGTGGTTCGTAGTTAGATTCTGGAACTCGGCCGTTCCGGAAGAGAACATTCCAGCACGGAGACGGAACGGAGGAAAATGTCTCAAGGGCCATGAACTGGGCGTGGCGATGGCACCCGAGCGGCGTGGAGCCATCATGGTTGCGGTCAAGAAGGCGGCGGTGGGCCGACGCTGCCCGGTGACCGACGAAGAATTCCGGCAAATCGTGAGCCAATACGCGCGCGGCTGAGTCACACGGCCAGCCCAGAAGCCGCGTCCAGAGCCATAACTAGGGCACTCCGCCCTCCACCCGGACGCCTCGGACTTACCCCCGTAACGCTGGGTCCGTACTCATAAAGTGCAGACGGTTGCACGCCCGCCCTTAGCTTAGTCGCGGAGCTGTGCCTTAAGTCCAAGCGTGACAATGCCTTGCCGCCCACTGCGGGGATGGATTGACAGGTGCATTAAAAACATGAGTACCCGGCAATTTTTCGGGAGCTTGGGGGCACCGTGACCGTCATCTACAGCGCGCAGAGTGAGGCTCCTGAAAGCAAAACGCGGAGTCCTTTGCTGCCGTTGCTGGTCGTTCTGTTCGTGATCTCATATGCGATCCTGACTCTTCTCGTCGTCGAGCAGGGGCGGACCATCGAAGTGCAACGCGGCCTGATTCGGGAAATGATGAAGGACAGTTCGCAACTGGCGGCGCTGAAAGGCAAACTGGCGCGCGAGGAAGCGGCCGCGAAATCGCAGGGAAAACCCGCGCCGCAGACGGAGCGTCAGGATCCATCAGGAAACCGGTCAAAGTCCGGGAGCGCTGCAAATAGCGCACCCAATGCGCCAGGCAGCGACGCCAAACACCAGGGAAAGTCCCGGACGATGAAGGAAGTGCCAGAAACGCCCGCAGCAGATCTTCAGGATGTCCGCCGTTCCAAGCGGATCATCTGATTCGAGAGTTGGTTTTGGTGAAATAGCGGCCTGTGGTAGGGCCGCGATGTGAGAGACGAAAATCCATGAAGGCACTGACCCTAGCCTTGATCTTGTCTCTTCCCGTCCCCAGGTTAGCACCCCCAGCGAAGCCCTCCCTTTCTCCTGCCAGATTGGCGGCTGCGCAGCCCAAGGGAGGCCGGTGGCACATGGCTGCCAATGGGCACGCAGTGTACTGTTACGGACCGGTCATGACCATGCCGCAAGCTGACGGCGGGCTCCTGCGGGTGGCCACATTCTGCCGGGGCGATCGGACGATGGTCCCCCTGAAAGACTAGGCTCGCACGACTAATGTCCTTGACAGGTGCGGCAGGTACGGACAGAATGCTGCCCAGCGTTCTTGCCCCTTTGTTCCCACCGTCCCTGCGGTTCCAGGGATCAGAACCCATTTCTTCGAGGAGGATTGGCTGTGAGCCAATGGAAAGTGTTTCTCTCCCGCAGCGGGAGTCTAGCCGTAGTCTGCATGGCGTTGACAGGCGCCGTTGCATTCGGACAGGTTTCCAAGACCATTGTGCGGTATCCAGCCGGGCATGCGGTTTCTCACCCGCTCCGCGAACTGCCGATTGATGTACTCGGCTTGCATGATGTGGAAGCACCGGAACCCAGACCCATCCCGCTGACGTCACGGCAGGGGGCAGCAGTTCCGATGAAGCAAGATGGGGTATTGCAGAAGGAATTCCGCCCAAATGTCTCGGCCACCAAGGGAGTTGATTTTGATGGCATCGGCGCGAATGGGTCCGCGCCTTCGGACGTCAATCTTGCGGTTGGACCAAATCACATCGTGCAGACAGTGAATGTCCGCGTGGCGGTATATAACAAGAGCGGTGCACTCCTATCCGGTCCAACGAATCTCACTACTTTCTTTGCGCCGCTCGGCGGGCACTGCGCTTCTGGAGCGAGCGATCCCATCGTGAACTACGACCGGCTCGCTGATCGGTGGGTGATCAGCGATATTGGCTACACCGGCAGTGCTCCTTTCCTAGAATGTATCGGAGTGTCGAAGACCAACGATCCGGCCGGCGCATACACGCTCTACGCTTTCTCGTTTGGCAGCAGCCTGAACGACTATCCCAAAGTGGGCGTTTGGCCAACCACCACCAACAGCGCCTACCTGGCGTCGTACAACATGTTCAGTTCAGGTTTCATCGGTTCCAATCTGTGTGCCTTCGACCGGACCAAGATGCTTGCGGGAAATGCCTCGGCCGCGCAACTTTGCGTTTTGACTCCCAACAGCGAAGGTGGTTACCTGCCCGCGGACCTGGATGGTGCGACACCGCCAACGGATGGCACACCCGGACTTTTTCTGACCTGGCAGGACAATAATCCCGGGCGGCTGTTCCTGCGCAAGCTCACCCTGAATTTCGCCGCGGGCACGGCAACGCTGTCCAGTCCGACCACGATCAACGTGGCCAACTCCAACTTTGCGTGCAACGGTAGCGGCGGTACCTGTGTTCCCCAAAAGGGCACCACGCAGACGCTGGACACGCTGGGTGACCGCATGATGTACCGCATGGGCTTCCGCAAGTTCGCGGACCATGAGCGCGTCGTTGTGAACCACACGGTCGACAACGGCGGCCCGACCGCGGTCCGCTGGTATGAGATTCTCGATCTCAGCGGCACCCCGACCCTGAACCAGCAGGGAACCTTCGCTCCCGACAGCACTTACCGCTGGATGGCCAGCGCTGCCATGGACAAATCGAACGATATCGCCATCGGCTACAGCGCTTCCAGCAGCAGCATCAATCCGGCCATTCGTTTCACAGGCCGTGTGCCCAGTGATCCGGCCGGTACACTGGAAGCAGAGGCGAGTATCCTGGAAGGAACGGGATCGCAAACTACCGGACTGAACCGGTGGGGAGACTACACAGCGTTGCAGGTGGACCCCAGCGACGACTGTACGTTCTGGTACACGAATCAGTATCAGAAGGTGAACGGCACGTTCAACTGGAGTTCCCACATTGGCGCCTTCGTTTTCAGCAATTGCGGAGGCGGAGGCGGCCAGCCTGCTGTTACGCTCTCAGCCACCGCACTGAACTTCAAGAAAGTGCCGATCGGACAGACCAGCTCACCACAAACGGTCACTCTGACCAACTCCGGTACCGCGACGCTGAACATCTCCGGCATCACGATCAGCGGCGACTACCACATCTCGAACAACACGTGCGGCGCTACGGTGACGGCCGGAGCAAACTGCGCCGTGAGCGTCACGTTGATTCCCACGAAGAAGGGTAAGCGGACCGGAAGTCTGACCTTCAATGACAACGCGCCAGACACTCCACAGATCGTTTCTTTGACGGGCGTGGGTCAGTCGATCATGGTGTCGCCGACCACGTTGAACTTTGGAACGGTTGCAGTGGGCAACACCAGTTCGCAACAGAACGTTCTAGTGACCAATGTGGGAAGCGCGACGGTGACCTTCACGGGCTTCGCTTTGGCTGGCGGGGGAGCTGGCGATTACCTGATTTCGTCCAACACCTGCGGCGCAACCATCGCTCCCGGCGCAAACTGCTCAGTCGGAGTCGAGTTCAAGCCGACCAAGAAAAGCACCCGCAACGCCACGCTGAACGTGAAGAACAACGGCGGAGGCAGTCCCTCAGCGGTAGCTTTGACGGGGGTAGGCAACTAACAGGGTGTCGATTGAGAAGGGCGGGACCACAGTACCGCCCTTTTTTCTTGCTTTGACTGTCTGCCCTTTCTACTCACGCCGATCGTGGTTCGGACACCTGAAATTCCTTGACAGCCGGGCAGAGTGCCAACACAATGCCGTCAGTGTTCTTGAACCAGCGATCCGCCCCCGCATCCCTGCGCTAAGAGGGATCCAAGACAACAGTCAGTTTCAAAATCTCTCAGGAGGATGCAGTGAGCAAACCCCGGAAGTTCATAGTGCTCTTTCTCTGCCTGGCGTTGCTGGTAGGCACAGGCATCGCCCAGAAGTTCACCGAACTACAAGTCGTGCAAGGGGAATCAGCGTATATTCCCGGCGGGCGACCGATGTTCGCGGTGATTCCACGCGTCGCCAATGCCTCCGAAGTACAAGTGGCACCGTCGGCGCAGGTGCCGATCTGGACCGGCAGTTTTTCGTTTGGCGGACACACCTTCACCTACCACATGGTCGGGACCGATCCTTCGGCGGGTTCTGCGACGACGAACATTCCACTGGTGATCATCCCCATCAAATTCAAGTTCAGCGACGGAACCACGCTCTCCGCCACACAGACCGCGTGCGGGGACGTGAAGAATACGAGTTTCCGGGTCAAGAATTCACCTCTGATCAAGAAAGCAACATTCACTCCTGGCGGCACCAACGTGGGCACAACCCAGTACATGGACGCCTTCCAGCGCGCCAATTTCTGGAGCATCGTCAGTTCCGCCGCGCCGAACTATCACATCATGTTCAAACCGATCCAAAGCAAGCCCGTGCAGACGATCAATGTGGGGGCTAATGGGTTTACGATTGCCGGACCTTGTGCGCGGATTGGAGAGGTCGATATCGACTTCTTCGATAACATCGCGAAGAGTCTGCTCAACACGCTGAACATTCCCGCGAATACACTACCCCTGTTCCTCGATTACAACACCTTCTTGACTTCAAACGGGTGCTGCATCCTTGGCTACCACAGCACCAACAATGCCGGGACCCAAGCCTTTGCGGTCGCGGCATACAGCGATCCTGGAATCTTCAACGTGCCCATTCAGGATATTCACGCGTTAAGCCATGAGATGGCAGAGTGGATGGACGACCCACTCATCCCATCGGTCAATATTGTGCCGGCGTGGGGCCACGTGGGGCAGGTGAGCGGGTGTCAGAATAATCTGGAAGTTGGAGACCCGGTAACCGGCAATGCCTTCACGGTGGCAATGGGCGGAACATTCCCGTTCACGTACCATCCGGAAGACCTGGTGTTCCTGCCGTGGTTCGCGCGTGTCTCGCCGTCAACCTCGGTGAATGGCTGGTACACGTTTCTGAACGGCTTCAGTGCACCACAAGCAGTCTGTCACTGAGGACCTTGTGCGACTGGACGGGGCTGCGCCAGCAGCCCCGATTTTTTTTGGAGCGGTTCATGATTTCTTACCGGCGGCTGCCTTCTGTGCTTTTGTCCGGATGAACGCGTAGTTCATCTGCGGCAGTGAATTGAAGTCCGCTGCCCGCTTGCAGTACTCGTGCGCCTTATCGCTGTTGCCTTTCGCCTGGAAGGCCGCGCTTAAGCGATACAGATTGCGGGGATCCTGATCGTTGGCCTGCTCCAGTTCCGTGATGGCAGTGTCGTAATCCTTCTCACCAAGCGCGATGCGGCCCGCAAGTTCGTGAGCGAGCTTGAGCTGTCCGGGGTTCTTGGAGACATCGGCGCCCGACCGGTACTCCTGTGCGTGACTCTTCGCCGTGGCGAAGTCCTTTTTGCCGATCGCCAGCACCGTCAGATTGAAATGATGCTGCAGCTTCGCGTTGTCTTTGATCGCTTGTGAGAGGTCTGAGCTTTCCACCAGCTGCAGGGATCGCTCGAATTCCTGCTGCGCGGCGTCGTAGCGCTGCATCTCAGCCAGGATGTTGCCTTTCACCTGAAGATCGGCCGCCATGGCGGCTGGGTCATTCTTCTTCTCGGCAATGGCAAATTCCTGATCCATGGCCTGCAGAGCCTTCTCCATCTGACCCCGGTCCACCGCCACCACCGCCATGCCGAAGTATGCCGTGCGTAGCTCGCCGTCGTTGCGCGACTGTTCAGCCATTTTCTGCAACTCGGCCTTGGCTTCGTCCGGCTTGCCGAGATACATCAGATCGGCAGCGATGCCGAAGTGAGAGGGTACGAAGTGCTCGTCTTTGGATAGCGCCTTGCGGTATTGCGCGATGGAATCGTCGAACCTGCCCATCTTAAGCAGCAACTCGGCATAGGAGTCGTAGGGATTGGGATCGTCGGGGATCAGTTCGATGTACTTCCTAAAGGCTTGTTCCGCCTCCGTGTAGCTGCCCTGCTGGCGATAGGCGTAGCCCAGGATGTTGTAGACCGGCGAGTAGCTGGGGGCAACTTCGGCGGCTTTCTTGTAGTGCGCGATTGCCTGCTCATACTCCTGCTGGGCAAAGTAGTAATTGCCCAGGCTGAAACGGACGCGCTCGTCGTTGGGACTGAGGGCGATGAGGTTGTCCAGGTACTCCTTTTGCTTGACCACCTCGCCGTTGGCGCCGGCTTCGTTAGCCAGAATGACCAGCCGCTCGGCTTCGGATGCTTTGGGCGCGAGCGCCACAGCCTTGTTCAGGTGCAGGAAAAAGTCCTTCGCCGTGGGCGCACTGTTTGCGCGCGCCAGTTCGGCGGAGGCGAAATCGGGATCAAGCCCGATGGCTTTGTCAAAGTGCGCAACTGATTCCTGGGCGCGAAGCTTTTCTGCCAAATCGCGTCCCTGCAGGAATTCCTGCTTTGCTTCTTCGGACTTGGTCGTGATGGGGACCTTGCCGGCGTCCGCCGAGGCGGCGACGGGAGTGTCGCTCGACTTACTGCAACCGATCCCGATGAGAATGTTGATGGCAAGAACTCCGCCGCAAGCGAACCGCTGCAAATGTGCTCTGCGCATGTTGTCTCCTGTGATCACCGCGATCGTCACCGTGTTGGCAGTTGGGAACTGTTCGCATCATGGACCGCCGAGGTGAGACCATGATGCACCTTGTTCTAGACGCGGGCCACAGGGATTGGATAGCGGCTGTTCTTCCCCGGATCATGAAGAAAGACAGGTGATGAGTGTTTTGCCAACCGCCGAGCTGGCAGCCACCCAGCTGCTATGCGATACTCAGGCCGGAGACTAACGAACTTGCTGGACCGGCCACGCTCGCGTCCAAAGGGGTTCGCTGGGCCCGTAGCTCAAACGGATAGAGCATCGGATTTCTAATCCGAGGGTTGCAGGTTCGATTCCTGCCGGGCCTACCAGATCAGTTGCCGGTAGCCAGATTCCGTCGTTACTTGCCGACTTCCAATAGCACTAAGGCATTCGGTGACAGTCTGATCTCGAGCCTCCCATCCGAGAGCGAAGTCGTTTCAGGGACGACCACAGCGGCCCGGTTCAACTCTGCGATCTGCTTGCGCGTAGGATACCGCGGCTTCCCCATCTTTTCGTATGCGGCGAGGGTATTTCCGTGTGTCGAATCGACCCGCGTCACGCGCACTTTGGCGCTCGGAGGCACGCCACGGAATTCGAAGCGTACGGTGCGGGTTGAGCCGGTGCGGTCCGGGTCTACAAGATTCCAAGCCGCCACCGCGAGAGTCCGATCCTTTTGTCGCGTGACCAGAACGGCCGGAGCCTGATTGGCAAATCGCTCCTGTCCGAGCTTGTGGAGGAGGGCATATCCGTTGTAGGCGGGCTTCTTGATCCCTCCGGCGGCGATCAGGCCGAAGCCGCCATAGAAGGGTTCGCGCACCGGGCCGTTTTCTTCAAAGACATCGTCGAAGGTCCAATACGACATCATGTCGACTAGGCCGTCGCATTGCGCAATGTCGTCGGCGAGCGCGGCACCCACGTAAATTGTGTCACGTGCTTTCAAATCGCCAAACGAAGGCACGTTCCATTCCGTCCACATCAGCGGTAGCTTGGGATTCGCCGAGGCAAGAATCTGGCTGTGCACTTTTCCGATGGCCCGGCAGACCCGCTGATCCATCGGGATATCTTCCTGCGTGCCAAACAGATCCTCCACCGTGTCGTCGGCGTATCCGTGCGAGGAAACGAAGTCCACCGGAACCTTGTTTTGCGCCACGTGCGCGAGAAAGTCGTCGACCCAGTGGGCGGATGAAGTTGCCGGACCGCCAACTCGCAACCGCGCATCAACGGCCTTCAACGCCCGCGCCGTGTGATCGTACAGTTCGAAATAAGTGGCCTGCTTGGGTTCGCCCGCCCAGAAATCGATGTTCGGCTCGTTCCAGACCTCGAAGTACCATTGCGCCACTTCGTCGATGCCATAGCGCTCGACCAGGTGCTGGGCGAAAGCGTGAATAAGATCGTCCCACTTGGCATAGTCTTTTGGCGGGGAGACATTCTGCTTGTACCAGAAAGGATGGATCGTCTCCTTCGCGGCGAGTTTCCGCGGCATGAAACTGATTTCGACAAAGGGGCGGACGCCGTTGTCGAGCAAGCCATCGTAGATCTGATCGACGTAAGAGAAGTTGTAGACCGGATTCCCCTGCTCGTCCTCGTCGTAGACGCCGTTCTCGTCGTGGAAGATGGCGTGAAAACGAACGTAGCGGAACTCGGTTACCTTGCGGACTTCCCGAAGATCGCTACGATAGCTGTCGCGCAGCGCCAGCACGGCTCGACCCGAGCCGAAGGTCTGTTCCCAAAAGTGGGGAAAGGGATGCGCAGGGGCGGACGCATCGATGACAACGGTTTCCACCGGCCGCGACTGCGCTACGATCAGGCCGGCACTGCTGAAGATCAGAATAGCGGCGAGCACGGCCGCGCGGGCGAGGTGCATGATGAATTCCTACTAAATCGGTTTAGCGAGACAAGCTATTATGCACGAAAATGCCGCTTTGAGAAGCCTGCACGCCGGCGCGGGCCTACTTCGTAGGCGAATTCTTGGCCGGTTTCATCATCTGCCATTCTTTTTCGGTGAGCTGGCGGCCCAGGCTGGTGAACTCTCCGGCACCTTCCAGCCATTCGCCGCCGTCCATGGTGACAACTTCCCCGTTGATGTAGCCGGAGCCGTCGCTGACGAGGAAGGCGGCCAAGTTGGCAAACTCTTCGACCGTCCCAAAGCGCCGGAGCGGGTTTTTCTGTTTGGCCAGTCGCTCGAGTTCGGGGCGCGGCAGGAGGCGCGAGAACGCGCCTTCGGTGGGAATCGGCCCAGGAGCGATCGCGTTCATGCGGATACCACGCGTCCCCCACTCAACCGCCAGGCTGCGGGTCAGGGCCTGCACGCCTGCCTTCGAGACGGCTGAGGGCACGACAAAGGCCGAACCGGTCTCGGTGTAGGTCGTGGTCACGTTCAGCACGACGGCATGGTGACCGGAGGCTAGCCAGCGCCGCCCGCAGGCGAGTGTCGTGTGCAGGGTACCCATCAGCACGATGCCGATCACGGCCTGGAATGCGCCGAGAGAGAGTTCCTCGGTGCGCGCCAGGAAGTTGCCGGCCGCGTTGTTCATCAACACGTCAAGCGGGCCGTCAGCCCAGAGGGCCGCGATCATCTGTTCCACCGCGGCCGCGTCTTTCACGTCGCAGCGGTGCGAGTGAATCTTGCCGCCCGTGCGCTGGCGGAGTTCCTGCTCGGTTGCGGCGAGGATTTCCTGGCGACGTCCGCAGATGTAGACTTCGGCGCCGAGTTCGAGGAAGCGCTGCGCCGAGGCCTTGCCCAATCCGGTGCCGCCGCCGGTGATGAGGATGCGTTTATTGCGGAGAAGATCAGTCTGGAACATGGGGATGATTGTAGCGGTTTGGCGCTGATAGTTCGCCGTTCTCGCCGGTACGCAGGAGACGCGGCGAGGCAGTGTTTCTACAACAACTTGCTAAGCGCCCAACGGGCGTGCTCGGCCACAATCGAATCAGGATCGTCCAGTAATCTCTTCACGGTGGGCAGGAACTTCGCGTCTCCACTATTCCCCATGGCGATCACGGCGTTGCGACGCAGGCCGGAGAGTTTGGTCCGGCGGATGGGCGAGCCGCGGAAGACTCGGCGGAATTCTTCCTCCTGCATTTCCGCGAGCCAGTCGAGCGCCGGGTTGACCAGGCCTTCGCGCGGCTGAAATTCGGACGTCGTGGTCACGGGAGCTTTGCGATTCCAGGGGCAGACGTCCTGGCAGATGTCGCAACCGAAGACGTGGCGGCCCATTTCGGAGCGAAGGGCTTCGGGAATCTCGCCTCGTTTCTCGATGGTGAGATACGAGATGCACAGCCTCGCATCGAGCTTGCCGGGCGCGACAAAAGCATGAGTAGGGCAGGCATCGATGCACCGCGTGCAAGTTCCGCAGCGGTCCGGGGCGGGCAGGTCCGCTTCGAGTTTAAGCGCGGTCAGGATCACGCCCAGAAACAGCCACGAACCAAGCTTCTGGTTGATGACGCAGGTGTTCTTGGCGATCCAGCCGATGCCGGCATACTTGGCGTAGACGCGCTCGATCAGGGGGCCGGTGTCGACGTAGCAGCGAAATGAGTGGTTCGTGGTTCGTGGTTGGTGGTTAGCGAGTTCATTCTTGATCTGACTCTCAAGGTGGCGCAATCGCTGCAGGACGACATCGTGGTAATCCCGCCGGCTCCAGGCGTAGCGGGAGATCCAGCCGCTACTGGGATCTTCTGTCTGAGTCGAGTATGGCTGGGCCGTGTTGTAGTTCATGGCGCAGACGATCACACTGCGGGCCCAGGGCGCAACATGGGCGAGCGAGGCGCGTTTCAATTTGCCCGCTTCGTCGCGCGATTCCATGTACTTCATCTCGCCGTGATTGCCGTCGGCGATCCAGGTGGGAAAGGTCTTCAACTCGCGAAACTCGCGGACCTGCGCGATGCCGCAGAGGTCGAAGCCAGCATCGCGGGCAAGTTCCTTGATCCGCATTTCCAGAGTCGAAAGCATTGCTGGATCAGAGTCTCTCAGATTTGTGAGTGAATTGTTGATCGGCAGTCCTTCGTGCACCTTCGTGGCCTTCATGGTTTCCGGGTTCGGCCGGGAAAGGCGCGAACCACAAGGGACACGAAGGTTCACGAAGGAAACCCGTAAGTCCATGAATCTCTGACCCCTTCCGGGTGATGAGCATCACAGCCTCTTGTCACACGCCCACGTGACAATAGAGGTGGAGTGCAAGGTGCCCGCGTGTTCAAAATCGTTCAAGCCCAATTCATCGCTCCTGGAATCAAGCGCTTCATCATCGAGGCGCCCCGGATCTCGCGCAAGCAGCGCCCGGGGCAGTTCGTAATCATTCGAATTTGTGAAAACGGGGAGCGCATTCCGCTCACCATCGAGAAGTCCGACCCGCAAAACGGCACGGTCAACATCGTCGTACAGTCGATTGGCAAGACCACCCACCTGCTGAACTCGCTCGAAACCGGCGACAGCATCCTGGATATCGTCGGGCCGCTGGGCAAGCCTTCGGAAATCGAGAACTTCGGCACAGTGGTCGCGATCGGCGGAGGCGTGGGCACGGCCATGGCGTATCCGACCGCCTCGGCGATGAAGCGCGCCGGCAACCGCGTGATTTCGATCATCGGCGGACGCACCAGGGATCTTGTCATTCTCGAAAAAGAGATGCGCGAAGTCAGCGACTCCGTCTTCGTAACCACCGACGACGGTAGCTATGCCGACAAAGGCCTGGTCACCGACAAGCTGCGTCAATTGATCGAGAGCGGCGCCCGCATCGACCTGGTGCTCGCCGTCGGCCCGATCCCGATGATGCGCGCGGTGGCGGAAGTCACACGCAAAGAGAAGATTCGCACCATCGTCAGCCTGAATCCGATCATGATCGACGGCACGGGCATGTGCGGCGGCTGCCGCGTGCTGATTGACGGCAAGAGCGAGTTTGCTTGCGTCGACGGTCCCGAGTTCGAAGCCCATCGCGTGGATTTTGACGTGCTCGTGCAGCGCAATGCAATGTATCGCGAGGCGGAAAAGCGATCCATGGAAGTTTACAGGCACGAACTCGAAGCGAAGAAGACCGCAACCAACGCCGGGCAGCCAGTAGAGTGTGCGCTGGAGGTCAAGTGATGCCGACAACGCCGACGAAGTCCAAGAATCCGCTGCCGAATCGCGATCGCATGAAGATTCTTAGGCAACACATGCCGGAACGTCCGGCTGCGGAACGCGCCCACCAGTTCACCGAAGTCAACCTCGGGTATTCGGAAGAGTTGGCACGGCAGGAGGCGCTGCGCTGCATCGAGTGCGCCAAGCCAACTTGTACCGAAGGTTGTCCGGTCGGCGTCAACGTGAAGGAATTCGTCCAGTTGGTCGTGGACGGCGACTTCCTCGGCGCTGCCGCCAAGATCCGCGAAGACAACGTTCTGCCCGCGATTACGGGCCGCGTCTGTCCCCAGGAAGATCACTGCGAAGGTGATTGCCTGCTCAAGAAGAAAGGCGAATCGCTCGGCATCGGATACCTGGAGCGCTTTGTCGCCGACTACGAGCAGAAGCACTTCGATGTGAAGAACATCGTGAAAGCGCCGCCAACGGGGAAGAAAGTCGCAATCGTCGGGAGCGGCCCTTCCGGGCTCACTGCGGCCGGCGACCTTGTTCAAAAGGGCCACCAGGTGCACGTGTTCGAGGCCCTGCATGAAATTGGCGGTGTGCTGGTGTATGGCATTCCGGAATTCCGTCTGCCCAAGCAAATCATCCGCGAACAAGTGGACTACATGCGCGCCATGGGCGTGGAGTTCGAAACCGATGTGGTCGTCGGTCGGACCGTCACCATCGACGAACTCATGGAAGAAGAAGGCTACGATGCGGTCTTCATCGGTACCGGCGCCGGCCTGCCGCAGTTCATGGGCATCCCCGGCGAGCACCTCAATGGAGTTTACTCAGCGAACGAATTTCTCACGCGCATCAACCTGATGCACGCTTATGAATTCCCCAGATACGACGAGCCGATGGTGGATTTCCGCGGCAAGGATGTTGCCGTCATCGGCGGCGGAAATACGGCGCTCGATGCGATCCGATCGGCGTTGCGGCTGGGCGCCCGCAAAGCCTACGTGCTCTACCGGCGTAGCGAAGCTGAGATGCCGGCACGTATCGAAGAAGTGAAACACGCCAAGGAAGAAGGCATTGAATTCCACGTTTTGACGGCCCCCATTGAGTTCCTTTCCGATGGCAAGGGCTGGCTGGCCGCTGCGCGCTGTCAGAAGATGGAACTTGGTGAGCCCGATGCTTCCGGACGCCGGCGCCCCGTGCCGATCGTTGGCTCGGAATACGACGTGCCACTGTCCGTGGCGGTGATCGCGATCGGAACCAGTGCGAATCCGATCGTCCAGAGTACGACGCCGGGATTGCAAACGAACAAGAAGGGCTACATTGAAGCCGACGCCACCACGCAGAAGACGTCACGAAAAGGCGTGTTCGCGGGCGGCGACATCGTAACCGGGAGCGCCACTGTAATCCTGGCGATGGGCGCGGGCCGGCGGGCGGCCAAGGCAATCCACGAATATCTGACAACCTGTCAGTGGTAGGAGTGCGAGGACTGGGCGCCCCTCGCCACCGCCGGCGAGTCGCCGGCGTTACTGTACCCACACCGTCTTGATATTCACGAACTCGCGGATCCCGTGTACGCCCAGTTCACGACCATGGCCTGACTGCTTGATGCCGCCGAACGGAATGCGCGGATCGGAGGCGACCATCTTGTTAATAAACACCATGCCCGCCTCCAGTTCGTTGATGAATTGTTCGGCCTCGGCGGGATCGTTCGTCCATGCGCTGGCGCCAAGTCCGAAACGGCTATCGTTGGCGATCGCGATCGCTTCAGCCGCGTCCCTGACGCGAAAGATCGACGCGACCGGACCAAAGAATTCTTCGCGATACGCGGGAGAATCTTTGGGAATGTTCGCCAGCACCGTGGGCGCGTAGTAATTTCCCGGACGCTGCAAGGGCTGACCGCCAGTGAGCAATCGCGCCCCGGCAGCGACGGTCCTCTTCACATCGGCGTCGAGCGACGTCACAGCCTCTCCGTTCGCGAGCGGACCCAGCTGCGTAGCTTCGTCAAACGGATCACCGACTCGCAAAGCCTCCATGCGGCGCACAAACTGGCGCTCAAATTCGTCGGCGATGGGCTCTGCCACAATAAAGCGCTTCGCGGCGATGCAGGACTGGCCGTTGTTTTGAATGCGGGCTTCGACCGCAGTTGCCACAGCCGCTTCCAGGTTGGCGCTCGGCATCACGATGAAGGGATCGCTTCCGCCCAACTCCAGTACGACTTTCTTGATTCGCTTTGCGGCCGACATTCCCACCTGAACTCCGGCCTGCTCGCTTCCGGTCAGAGTGGCGGCTGCGATCCGAGGATCATTCAGAATGCCATCCACAGGGCCTGAACCAATCAGCAGAGTCTGGAACACGCCTTCGGCGAATCCGGCGCGCCGGAAGATGTCCTCGATCTTCAGTGCGCACTGTGGAACATTAGAAGCGTGCTTGAGTAGCGCGACGTTGCCCGCCATCAGGGCAGGCGCGGCAAATCGAAAGACCTGCCAGAAAGGAAAATTCCAGGGCATTACGGCAAGGAGCGGACCCAGGGGAAGATAGCGGATGAAGCTGCGTTTGGCTCCGGTCTCAACGATTTCGTCGGCGAGGAAACCCTCCGCGTTTTCGGCATAGTAGCGACAACCGCTGGCGCATTTGGCCGCCTCGGCCACGGCGGCCTTGAATGGCTTGCCCATCTCCAAGGTCATCAGGCGGCCGCACTCCTCCTTCTCTGCTTCCACGATCTCGGCGGCGCGAAGCATCTTGCGGGCACGTTCCGCGAACGGAGTGTGGCGATACTGCCGGAAGGTCTCCGCCGCAATTTGAAGTTTCTTGTCGATCTGATCCGGCGTAAGCGCCTCAAAGGTCTTTACCAGCGTGCCGGTTGCGGGATTGACCGTGGCGATTGCCATTGAGATTCCCTCTTGTCTGTGCCCGGAGTTTCCTCTGGAAAGGCAGCCCTAGGCCTGCGTCAATGCGGACCAGACCACACTATCACCTGAGCATGTTTGAGTGATACGCTCGGCATCGGAGCGTCGCTTCAGGATTCGTGTGAGTAGGCTTGCCGTCCCAGTATGGCCTTGTCGAGAATCCGGCGACGGGCAACTCCGCCGATCGAGCGGAGTAGGCATTTTAGCTTCAAAGAACTGGAGCCCCAAGGTCGTGGAGCGCGAATGCTGGTGCCGGGAGGGGGAATCGAACCCCCAAGGGCCGAAGCCCGGCGGATTTTGAGTCCGCTGCGTCTGCCAGTTCCGCCATCCCGGCTTGCTGATGCAGGCTTGACTGGGAGCTTCTAGATTATGTCACTTTGGCTGTGCTGTCACGTCGTCACGGTGAAATTGCACCGGGCGGCAATCAGTCCGAAGCAGGGCTGTAAGGAATCGCCTTCTTACCCGCAATCGTGCCCAGGAGCTGACTACGTTGTTCGGGACTCAGGGCGGTGAAGCGGAAGCCGTATTGGGTGCCAGATTTTCTCGAGACTTTTGCCGGAATAACGAGTTCGCGTCCACCAGCCAGGGGAATGCGAAGAGTAGCCGATTCTCCCACAAAGATCGGTGTCGCGACGAAAGCACCCAGGCCGCTCTCGCTCAGATCTCGCGCCCAGCCTTCGGTCTCGAGAATGTTCCCGGAGCGATCGATCCTGATCTTGAATCGAGCTTCGAACGGATAGCGCGGCACAATGCGCTTTGTTCCGGGCTGTAGTCCCGATTCCTCGTGCGAGACCGATGAATCCTTGCTCAAGCGCCTCTATCCTCACGAAATGATCTGTCTGCGATATGCACCGCAAAGTCTCAAATCCGGCTCTGCAACTACACCGGAAATTCCCATCCCTCATCCTTCATTTTCGTGTTCGTCCAGTGCTGCAACTGCTCAAACAGCGACGGCTCGATGACCACAAACCGCAGACCGGCACGGCCTCCGGCATCGGCCCAGACCAAGCGTCCTTTACCCTGGATGACGGTCTCGGTGTCGGGCAGAAGGAAACTGACGTCCAGCAAGCCCGAAAACGCGCCCGGATCGGCAACGTTGTCGAGACCCATGCCACCGGTGCTCAAGTTCACGCCTTGCGCCTGGCATTCTTTGCCGCCGGCGTTGCGCAATGTGATGGGCAGGTTGACCTTGGCGCGGAAGAACTTCTGTTGTTCATGGCTGATGGTTCCGAGAGTGCCTCGCTTTTCTCCCGCGGGCACATCGATGCCGTATTCGCGCAGCTTGCGGGTCAAAGTGCGCCGCGAGATTCCTAGCTGTTCCGCAGCCTGAGCGCGATGCCCGCCTGTCCGCTCGAGCGCGCTGATGATCATCTGCTCTTCCATGTTCTCGAGATTGCCAAGAGGCAGAGCGGCCCCGGCGAGCACGGCCACCGGCTTTTCCCCGGACAGATCTTCCAGAACTTCGGCTGCGGAAATCTGCGCTTCCGGCCCTGCCATCGCAAGTTTCGCCACCAGATTGCGCAATTCGCGGATGTTGCCCGGCCAGTCATACGACTGCAGCGCTACCAACGCCTCCGAAGAAAATGTCTTGTCTGGCGCCTTGAGCGACAGGAAATGTTGCGCCAGAACGGCAATGTCGTCGAGGCGCTCGCGCAGCGCCGGAACGCGCAACTGGAACTGTCGCAAACGATGGTAAAGATCTTTCCGGAACCGGCCTTCTTTCACCGCCAGTTCAAGGTCCTGGTTGGTTGCGGCGACTACTCGCACGTCCACCATGATCTTGCGATGTCCACCCAGCCGGTAGTAGGGCGCGCCATCCAGAACGCGCAGCAGTTTCACCTGCACTTGCGGCTGCAGTTCGCCAATTTCATCGAGGAAAAGCGTCCCCTTGTCGGCGAGTTCAAACAGTCCGGGCTTGGAGGAGTCAGCTCCGCTGAAGGCTCCCTTTTCGTAGCCGAACAGTTCGCTCTCCACCAGGTGCTCTGGGAGTGCGGCGCAGTTGATATCTACCAGAGGCTTCTTGGAGCGATGCGACGATTCGTGAATTGTCCGAGCAACCAGTTCCTTGCCGGTGCCCGTTTCACCGACCACAAGCACGGTTTCCGTGTGACCAGCGACGCGGTCCACCATGCCGATGAACTTGTGCATCAGCGGGCTGGCCATGATGAACTGCGTGCCGTCAACTTCACGTCGAATTACGTTGCGCTCGCCACTACCGCCTGACACTCCGGTGGCCGGGCTCTCATGCAGAGCGCGCTCCAGCAGTTGTTTGTCCGTAATGTCGATGGCGAGAGCAATCATGCCGGCGGGAACCGAGTCCGGATCGCGCAGGAGGGTCATGCAGAGGTGCACGTAGACTTCCTGCCCCGACTTGGCCCGCGATCGGATTTCTCCTTCGAAGCGTCCTTTTTCCAAAACTGCGGGAAGGACCTGATTGGTCAGGAACGCCTGTTCCTCTGGGCGGTAGAGCACCGCGATGTTCTTTCCCACCAACTCGTCGGGCGCAAATCCGTAGAGACTCACACCCTTGTTGCAGCCGGTGATATTGCCCTGCAAGTCTGCGGTAAGGACCGCATCCTGAAGCTGGTCGAGGATGCCAGATGGAAGGACAGCCCACTCCGCCCAGGCGCGCGCCTGGTGGTTGTGGTCTCGGCCCGAGGATTTCTGGTCCTTCCCCATAAGATGGGTCACGAACGAAGGTGGACTGCAGTCAATGCTGCCTAACACCTCGCCCGGATCGGTCGAGTCGTGCGGCAGGTTCGCCGGCAGACTGGGCCGAGCACACCCGTTAACGATGCTGCCACAGTCCGGGTAACATCCTCACTCCCCTTGGGGGTAAGTGCAACACCAAAGTAACCTCCCGTAATGTGACGCGGTATTCACCCCGATACCGTCTTCAAGCACGCGACTAACTCGGCTCCGCCACCCCTCCCAATGACTACAGCGTGTTAAGGGTTCCTGACCGACAGCAACGGCTAGGCCAGGAGGTTACCGTAGTAAGTAGGTGCCGTCTGGAACGTGCACTACCATCTGTAGAAGCGACTACGAAGACCTGTCACAAGTGCCGAAAACCGGGGGCCGAGTTGGCCCGGAACGGCCGCTCGTGGCTTTGTAGAAGAGCGTAGTTTCAGCGGGTTGAGGTGTCTAACTCAAGCGGACTCATCCCGCACGGTAACACAGGTAACCCCGGTTGCAGAGGTGGCGGACCACTTGCGAAGCAGGTGAGTGGGGTGAGTCGGGCATATGTCGAAGCGGGCCATACTGTTCATCGGCACGACTGCCGCGATTGGGGCGTCGGTGTTGGCCTATGCCTTCGCACAAGGGCAGAGTACCGGCCTGGAACGATTTGCATGCTACCTGATCATTGCCCTGCTGTCGTCCGGTCTCAAGATTCAGCTGCCGGGCATCGACGGCACCATGTCCGTCAATTTCCTGTTCATCTTGCTCGGCGTGCAGGAAATGAGCCTGCTCGAGACACTGATCATCGGTTGCTCGGCGAGCCTGGTGCAGTGCGTCTGGCAGGCGCGGCAAAAGATCGTACCGGCCAAGATCATTTTCAATGTGTTCGGCATGATGGCGAACGCCATCGGTCTCGCCTACTTCGTTTACCACCGCTGGTCTGGTTTCCTCGGTGAAAATACTCCGATCCTGCTGGTCGTCACCGCGCTGGTCTTCTTCCTGGCAAACACTCTACCGGTGTCAGTGATCATCTCGTTGACTGAAGGAAAATCGCCACGCAAAGTGTGGTCGGAATGCTATTTCTGGTCGTTCCCGTACTACCTGGTGGGCGCGGCCGTCGTCTTCCTCATCGGATTCATCAACAAGACCGCGGGATGGCAATCTTCGCTTCTGGTCCTCCCCATCATCTTCTGGTTCTATCGTTCCTACCGTCTCTATCTGGGACGTTTGGAAGCGGAGAAGAAGCAGGTCGAGGTTGAGAAAAAGCACGTCGAGGAGGTCGCCTCCCTACACGTGCGCACGATTGAGGCTCTGGCGCTCGCGATCGAAGCCAAGGATCACACTGCGCACAAGCACCTGCAGCGGGTCCGGGTATTCGGAGTGGCGATCGCGCAGGAACTCGGCCTCTCGGAAAACGAAATCGAAGCCCTGCGGGCCGCTGCTCTGTTGCACGATATCGGCAAACTTGCGGTCCCTGAGCACATCATCAACAAGCCCGGAAAACTGACGCCCGAAGAATTCGAGAAGATGAAGATCCACCCGATTGTCGGCGCGGAAATATTGGAACGCGTCGCATTCCCCTATCCGGTGGCACCGATTGTGCGTTCGCATCATGAGAAATGGGACGGCACCGGCTACCCCGATGGCCTGAAGGGAGAGGAGATCCCTATCGGAGCACGCATTCTGACGGCCGTGGACGTTCTCGACGCCCTGGCTTCCGATCGTCAATACCGCAGTGCCATGTCCCTTGAAGCTGCCATGGAAAAAGTCGCGGAAATGTCAGGCACTGCCTTCGATCCGCGGGTGATCCGGATTCTGAAACGCCGTTACCTCGAACTGGAAAGCATGGTGCAAACGCACCCCACGACAGTGACCGCTCTGTCGGCAGAGATTCGGGTTGAAAAGGGAGCTGCGCCGGCCGACGGATTCGAAGATCCCGAAGTCATCTCCGTGGCCGGGGGCGATTCCGACTTCCTGTCCTCGATCGCATCGGCGCGCCAGGAAGCCCAGACGATGTTCGAACTCAGCCAGGATCTGGGCAACTCGCTGAGCCTGGGCGAGACGTTATCGGTGCTGTCGATGCGACTCCGCAAGTTGATTCCTTACGATTCGATGGCTGTCTTTCTCTTCAAGAACGGGCGTCTCGTGCCCGAACTGGTCAGCGGCGACAACTTCCGCCTGCTCTCCTCGCTGAACATTCGCACGGGCGAGGGCTTGTGCGGCTGGGTTGCGGAAAATCGCAAGCCGATCATGAACGCCAACCCGCATCTCGAGTCCGGATATGTGGCCGATCCCGAGAAATACACGACGCTCCGTTCCGCCCTCGCCGTTCCACTGAAGGGATTGAATGGCGTGGTCGGCGTGCTGGCGATGTATCGTGCCGAACGCGACGCCTTCACCGCCGATCATCTGCGCATTCTGCTCGCGATCAGTTCCAAGATTTCGCTCTCGGTTGAGAACGCCCTGAAATATCAGCAGGCCGAAAGCTCGGCGACCACCGACTATCTCACCGGCCTGCCCAATGCCCGCTCGCTGTTTGTCCATCTGGCGCGCGAACTGGCGCGCTGCCGCCGCACCGGCACTGCACTGGCCGTCATGGTGTGCGATATGGACAATTTCAAGCAGATCAACGACCTCTTCGGCCACCTCGAAGGCGACAAGCTGCTGCGCGAGTTTGCGGGGCATTTGAAGGAAATCTGCCGCGGGTACGACTATGTCGCCCGCATGGGCGGCGACGAATTTGTCATCGTTGCGCCGGGCCTGAACCGTGAAGCCGCCGACGAAAAAGCGAGCCGCCTGAATCAACTGGCCATTCTTGCCGGGCACAAGATTTCGGGAAGGAACCTGATCTCGCTCAGTGTGGGCACGGCGTTTTGCCCGGAGGATGGCTTCGACGTCGAACGGTTGCTCGCTGAAGCCGACCGCCGCATGTACTCCATGAAACAGATTCACCATGCCGACATCGAACGCGAGTCGCCGCCGCCCAACACCCGGGCGCGAGGCGCTTCGGTGAACTAGGACTCCGCCATGCTGTGGAGAATCACGCGCCACTTGCTCAGCATCGCCGGCATCGTTTTGCTGGGCGGGTTGATCTCCGCCACCTTGGTTCGTCTCGCTCCCGGCTTCGATACCGACGAGCATCAACTGGACCCCAACCTCAGCGCAGAGAGCGTGCGCGCCCTGCGTGCGTCGCACGGCGGGGAACAGAACGTTCTGCGCTTTTACGCGAGCTATCTCCGCGGAGCGCTGCGCGGCGAACTTGGCGTATCGCATGCCCTGAATCAGCCGATCCAGAACCTGCTGCGAGAGCGGTGGATGGTGACCGCGCGCATCGCCGGCTTCGGCCTCCTGCTCGGATGGTTGTTGGCGATGGCCCTGGCGTCCATCGTTACGCTGGCACGCGTGTCCGCCTGCGAGATCCTCGGCACGACCGTCAGCGGCGTTTTTCTTTGTATTCCAGCCGCAGTGCTGGCGCTGTTGTCGGTGATTTTCAATGCGCCCGGCTATCTTGCTGTCGCCCTGATCGTATTCCCTAAGACCTATCGCTATTCACGGAACCTGTTGGCCAAAGCATATGCGATGCCCCACATCCTCGCGGCGCGCGCACGCGGCTTGGGGGAACTGCGGATCCTGATCTGGCACGCCCTGCCGGTCATGGGGCCGCCGATAGTCGCGCTGGCGGGCATCACGGTGAGCATTGCCCTCGGCGCATGCATTCCGGTCGAAGCCTTGTGCGGTCTGCCTGGTATCGGACAGCTCGCCTGGCAGGCGGCTCTCGCGCGTGACATGCCTCTGCTGGTCAATGTCACGATTCTTGTTACGCTGGTTACCTTGCTGGCCAATTCGGGGGCCGATGTAATCATCCACATGGTGAGGTCCCGGGAGGCATGAACGCAGCCCGCACGCTGGCGTGTGTGGTCTTGTTGCTGGTGTGCGTAGTGTCTTTCGCTGCGGAATGGATTGCACCGTCCGGCTACGCCAGACAATTTCGCGAATCCCCCAGCTCGCCACCATCGCGGCAGCATTGGCTGGGCACCGATGAGATAGGCCGCGACCGATTCGCGCGCGTACTCTACGGAACCAGGATTTCGCTGTTGCTGGCCCCAGCCGCAGCGCTGATTTCTACGCTGCTGGCTGCGTTCGTAGGCGGACTAGCCGGATATCTCGGCGGAATCTGGCTACGTCTCGCATCCGGCTTTACGGATCTGTTCCTCTCCCTGCCTTGGCTGTTTCTGTTGATCACGGTTCGGGCTCTGCTGCCTCTCAATGTTTCACCCCTGGTCTCGGTCCTGATCACATTCCTGATCCTTGGCCTGCTGGGCTGGGCAGCTTCGGCGCGAGTGCTCGCGACGAGCGCGCAGACCCTCCGCAGTTCAGACTTTGTGCTTCAGGCGCGCGCCGCCGGAGTCCGTGGATTCCGTGTGTTTCTGGTTCATGTGCTGCCAAACCTGAAGCCGGTGCTGTATGCGCAGTTCTGGATCTCGATCCCGGTGTTCATCCTGAGCGAGGCAAACCTCGGAATTCTGGGCCTTGGTGTCGCCGAACCCTTGCCTTCCTGGGGCAGTCTTCTGCGCGAGATGGAAGGCATGATGTCGTTCCGCGACGAGCCTTGGCGGCTGGTTCCACTGCTCCTGCTGATCGTTGTCATGACGTCGTTCCAGACGCTCCTATCGAATGAGTCTGAGGAGGTGGCCGCATGAGCCGCCGCGCATTCCTGCGATTTCTTCTTTGCATTCTGTGGTTGAGTACCATGGCGGCTGCGCAGAATGGCGGTGAGTTGAGATTCTGCCTCCGCGCCGAGCCGAAGACCTTCGATCCACAAAGGGTCGACGACGATTCTTCCCTTACCATCCGCTATCTGACCGGCGGCGTGCTGGCGCGCGTGAACCGCCAGACGCAAGCTCTGGAGCCCGAACTCGCGGTTTCGTGGAAGATCTCGAAAGACTCTCGCCAGATCACCTTCAAACTCCGTCACGGGGTCAGCTTCTCCGACGGCAGTCCGTTCTCGGCCGAAGACGTGGCCTATACCATGAACCGGCTCATGGAGCCCGAACTGCACTCCTCGACCGGCGACGCCTTTCGCTCCGGCAACAGCAAGGTTGAGACCAGAATTCTCGCGCCCGACAAGGTGGTGGTGCGCTTTCCCAATGCCATCATTGGCCTCGATCGCCTCTTCGACCAAGTTGCCATCATCTCTTCGCGTGCGTCGAACAAGGAGTTCGCCGTGCTCGGCCCTTTCATGATTGCCGAACACAAGGCGGGATCACGAGTCCTCCTGAAACGCAACCCGAACTATTGGAAGAAAGATGCACAGGGCCGCCAGTTGCCGTACCTGGATTCCATCCGCCTCGACATCCAGGCGAACCGCGACGTGGAAGTCCTGCGGTTCCGGCGCGGTGAGCTGGATCTGATCAATTCCATTGACACCGAGTACTATGACCGCCTGGCCGCCAGTTCGCCTGAGGTGGTGCACGATGCCGGACCGTCGCTCGACACCGAATTCCTGTGGTTCAATCAGGTCGGCAATGCTCCCATTCCGGCCCACAAGCGCGCATGGTTCCGCTCGGCCAATTTCCGGCGTGCTGTCTCAGCCGCCATCAACCGCGACGATCTCAGCCGAGTGGTCTACCATGGCCATGCCCAGTCGGCCATCGGCCCGGTTTCTCCAGCAAACAAGTTCTGGTTCAACAGCAAGCTGAAACCGGAACCCTATCGACCGGGCATCGCTGTGGAACGCCTGCAGAAAGAGGGATTCCGCCTGCAGAATGGCGTTCTGCACGACAAGGACGGCAATATCGTTGAGTTCTCCATCGTCACCAACGCCGGCAACAAAAGCCGGGAGCGCATGGCTGTCCTGATTCAGGAAGACTTGGGACGAATCGGTATCAAAGTCAACGTAGTTACGCTCGACTTCCCTTCGCTCATCGAGCGCATCGCCCAGAAGTTTAATTACGAAGCCGCCATCCTGGGATTTCAAAATGTGGACCTTGACCCCCTCGGGCAGATGAATATCTGGCTGAGTTCGGCCGAGGACCACGCCTGGAACCCGCAGCAGAAAGTTCCCGAAACCGCGTGGGAAGCGGAGATGGATCGTCTGATGCGCCTGCAAGCCTCGGTCTCCGATCCGAAGAAACGCAAAGCCGCCTTTGATCGAGTACAGGAAATTGTGGCCGAACAGGCTCCCTTCATCTACCTGATCAACAAGAATGCGTTGTCGGCAGTCTCCACGTCGGTCGAAGGAGCGAGTCCGGTCATTCTCCATCCTCAGACCTACTGGAATGCCGAGCGCCTCACCGTGCACTCCACCGCCCAGGCGAGACAATGACCGACTCCACCGCCAACCTGCTGTCGGTGCGAGTGACGGTTCGCTACGCGGGGAAAGCGCCTGTGCTGAACGCGGTCGCGCTCGACATTGGGTCCGGCGAGGTCGTGGGATTGGTGGGGCAGAGCGGATCCGGCAAGAGCACTCTCGCGCTGGCCATCCTTGGCTTGCTGGGGCGAAAACGGGCCGCACTAGAAGGCAACATCACGTTTCAGGGTACTGACTTGCTCAAGTTGCCGGAGCGTGATCTGCGCAACCTGCGCGGTCGCGCGATCGGCCTCGTGCTGCAGAGCCCGCTCTCGTCCCTGAATCCGGCCCTGCGAATCAACACTCAGTTGAAGGAGGCCTGGCGCGCACACACCGGCAGTTCTTCGATCGATTGTGGCCAAGCCATACACCTGGCGATGACGAGCGTGAGTCTGCCTGCTGATCGAGATTTCCTGAAAAAGTATCCTTCGCAGCTCAGCGTCGGCCAAGCGCAGCGCGTCCTGATCGCCATGGCCGTGATGCATCGCCCGGCGCTGCTCATCGCAGACGAGGCGACGAGCGCCCTCGACGTCATCACGCAGTCCGAGATCCTGGAGTTGTTTGGGCGCTTGCATCGCGAGACTGGCATGTCGATTCTCTACATCTCGCATGATCTCCCGTCCGTCGCCGGAATTTGCCAGCGGATTGCCATTCTTCATGAAGGCGAGATCGTGGAGTGCGGATCCACCGAACAGATTTTCGCTCGCCCAAGCCATCCCTACACTCAACGGTTGATGGCGTCCCTGCCGCAGGTTCCCGCAGGGACGAAAACGCCCACACGCAACACTCAGGCCGCGGCTGCTGGCGCAAGCGCGGGTTTCGCGAACTCGCCCCTGTCGCGCTGAGTTCGTTTCTTCACATTTCCACGTTGGGTACTGAAGTCACTGCGCTCCCTAGTGTCCGCGGGACAATCTGTCTCAGTGCCGAGGCCAGGGGACAATCTGGCCAGATCGTGGTCGCCATGCAGGCCAGATCGCTATTTGTAATCAATAACTTGGCAGGTTCCTGATGGCCCCAGCCGTGCAACATCAGCCGTGATGTCAACCAGTACTTTTGCGCCACAAAGGACGATCGAAATGCGCAGCCACAAGAAAAAGGCGTCAAAGCAACGCAATGAACGCCATAGCGCTGTCTGGGGTGGAAAGCCGGTAGCGCTCTTAATTCTCGTTCTGACTGCCAACCTGGCTTTTGCCCAAGCTCGACAGGCGATCCAGGTCCAGGGCGATGGCAGCGACTCGACGGTCACTCACAAGTTCTCGCCCGATCTCGCCCGGATGCTGCAGGCGAATGGCGGGAACCACCGCGTCATCGTGCAGTACAAGAACGCGCCGACCACGAGCCAATTCTCCAAAGTCCAGGCGATGGGCGCGAAATTCCATTCGAAGCTGGCCTTGGTTAGGGGCGGGACCTTCACCATGTCGCCAGCTGCACTGCGCGCGCTGGCCGCCGATCCCAACGTCGCTTACATTTCGCCCGACCACAGCCTGAAGGCTATGGATGATCTTACCGACGCTGCCGTGGGCGTGAGCGCGGCCTGGAATGCCGGATACGACGGTACAGGAATTGGCGTCGCGATCATCGACAGCGGTGTCAACGATAATCACGCCGACCTGGAAGACTCCGCCGGGGTGAACTCGCGCGTTGTCTACCACCAGGACTTTACCGGAACTTCAACCACAAACTCCAGCGGGGCCAAGTGGGATCTCTATGGCCACGGCACACACGTGGCCGGCATTATCGGTGGCAACGGCTCTACGTCCAGCGGCCGGTTTGCTGGAATGGCGCCCAACGTGAACTTAGTCGATCTGCGCGTTCTTGATCAGAACGGATCCGGATCAGACAGCATGGTGATCGCAGCGATTCAGCGCGCGATCCAATTGAAGAGCACCTACAACATCCGCGTAATCAATCTGTCGCTGGGCCGCGGGATTTCCACCACGTATGCAAACGATCCTCTCTGCCAGGCAGTCGAACAAGCTTGGCGCGCAGGGATCGTCGTGGTGGTAGCCGCCGGCAACTACGGTCGCCTGAGTGTGAACGGAAGCAACGGCTATGGCACGGTTACGGCTCCGGGCAATGACCCGATGGTTCTGACCGTTGGTGCTATGAAGACGATGAACACTGGAGATCGCACCGACGATCAGATTGCCAGCTACAGCTCCAAGGGCCCAACGACATTTGATCACATCGTCAAGCCGGACATCGTCGCACCGGGAAACTCCATCGTTTCTCTCTTCGACAAAGGAAGTACGTTGCAGGGGGAATATCCAGCCAACAATCGCAACGCGAACGGTGGCAAGTGGAATGCCAGCGCAGGCCCTTATTTCGTATTGAGCGGGACCAGTATGGCCACTCCGGCAGCCGCTGGGGCAGTCGCGCTTCTGTTACAGCAGAATCCCGCACTCAAGCCTGACCAGGTGAAGGCCCGTTTGATGAAGACGGCATACAAGACCTTCCCGACAGTCACCGTCGCCACCGATACCACAACCGGCCAGACCTTCACCGAGTACTACGATCTGTTCACCGTGGGCGCTGGCTACATGGACGTGGCCGCTGCTCTCAGCAACAGTGACTTGGCTCCTGCGGCTGCTGGCTCTGCCGTCTCGCCCAGTGCTGTCTACGATGCCACTACCGGCACAGTTTCTGTGGTCAACGGCAGTTCGGTCGTCTGGGGCACCTCCGTCGTTTGGGGCAGTTCCGTGGTTTGGGGCAGCTCCGTCGTCTGGGGCACCAACGTCGCGGGCAGTTCCGTGGTTTGGGGCACCTCGGTCGTTTGGGGCAGCTCCATTATGAGCGGCTTCAGCGTGGTTTGGGGCACCAGCACCGGCGCCGATTCCGCCACCAGTGTTGTATGGGGAACCAGCGCCGACGCGGTTGATGCACTTTCCATCGACATCGATGGAGATTCCGAGCAGTAAGTCAACTGTGTGAATACAACGAAAGGAGGAGACTAGAGTGCAATACACACGGCTGACAAAAGCATTCATCGGATTCATGGTCATGGCGGCGGCCGCAGCGATCGCCAACGCAGTGCTCCATGGCCACAGCTGGCACCCATACCTGGCTCTGACTCTTCTCGCGGTCGCGATGGCGACTTCGAGGATGAAGGTTACGATCCCCGGTATCAGCGGCAGCATGTCGATGAACCTGCCGTTTCTGATTCTGTCCGTTATCACTCTCAGCGCGACGGAATCCATCCTCATCGCCTGCGCATCGAGCGCCATTCAGACGCTGCCTAAGGACGGCAGCAAGCTGAAACCCGTGCGCCTGCTGTTTAACGTCAGCATGATGGCGTTTTCCTGCGGCGCCGCGGGATTGATCTTCCACTTGGGGGTGCTTGAGAGGTTAGGCTGGGTTTCAACGCCATTACTGTTGACTGGGGCGACTGCCACGTTCTTCTTCGGGCAAACGTTGCCAGTGTCGGTCATCGTTGCCTTAACCGACGGCGGCGCCATCCGGCGCGTATGGAGCAATCTCGCGCAGATGTCATTCCCTTACTATGTAGTTAGTGCGGGTGTGACGTCGATGGTTAGCTCGGCTGGCCACTATATTGGCTGGCTGGCGGCCCTGGCGCTGCTCCCGGTGATGTACGGGGTCTACCGATCCTATGGTCTGTACTTTGCCAAAGCCGTTCAGTCTGTAACTCCGGCGTTGGCGATGGCAGCCGGCGCCCACAGCTAGTCCGATTTTCGAGAAAGACGAGAGCGCGTTCCGATTCCGGCAAACCGGCCGGTGCGGAACGCGCTCTTTCAGCTTAAGGGCCTCGAGCGGGTGATCTTCGGGCTATGCGCCTCGAGCAGGCAAAAATTCGGTTAGCCTACTTCGTTCTCAGATACAACTTCCCGATCGTCTCTGCCAGCGCCGGTGCATCCAGGTCGGCGCGGTTCGCCAGCACGATCACCGTGAGATGGTCGTCGGGGAAGCGCTGAATCGCCGTGCGAAAACCAATTGTTTCGCCATAGTGGGAATAGCGGCGATGGCCCTGGAGCGGATCGAGAAACCATCCAAAGCCATACTGGGGCGCCAAGGTGCCGTCGGGCTTGCGCAGGGGACCTCCCCCAGGGGCAAGCGTCGCGGTCAGTGCAGGCGCGATTTCCTTCTCGGAGAACAGCGTGCGCAAGCTCAGTGCACGATCCCATTTTTCCAGGTCGTCGAGCGAACTGTACACGCCGCCGTCTCCCAGCACGGCTGAAGTCGAACTCTGATCTGTTTCCTGCCAGCGACCTGCCGTCCGCGTGTGACCGTACGCCCGCAGTTTGACGTTATTCCTTCCCTTCTCGTACGCAATTGTGTTGCTCATTCCGAGCGGTGAAAAAGTCCGTTCGCGCAAGAAATCGCCGAACCTCATCCCGGACTTCTTCTCGACCACCATGGCCAGCACGGCATAACCAGAATTGCTGTAGTCCCAGCGCGTGCCGGGAGCAAACTTCGTCCCGGCCTGCTGCTGCAACAGTTCGAGGACGCCGGCGTCCTTGATCTGCGGGATCTTCTCTTCCGCAACCCCCGCGTACTGCTTCTCCAGGATGTCTTCGTAATCCATGAGACCCGATGTGTGATTCAGAAGGTGACGAATGCTGACTCCTTTGCCGTATGCGGGAAAATCGGGAAACACGTCGGTGAGATGGTCGTCGTAGCCCAGCTTCCCGTCACGTACCAGGAACATGATGGCGGTCGCGGTGAACTGCTTGGTTAACGATGCCAGCCGGAAGGTTGTCTCAGGTCCGATCGGCTGCAGCGACCGCAGATCGGTAACGCCATAGCCCTTGCGATAAACCGCCTTGCCGTCTTTCACCACCAGCACGGCACAACCCGGTTCGCCCTTGCCCATGAATTTCGAAAACAAGGCGTCGATCTGAGACGAAGAAGCCTGCGCCGATGCTGGCATGGAAGCAATCAGGGTGATGATGAAGCTCAGAAGCTCGCGGCGGATGAAGGCAACCATTTCGTGCGCGAACAGCGTTGCAAGAACGTCTTACACGTTGGCCAATTCAGAAACATCCGGCAGACCTGCGGCCTGCCAGGCGTCAAAGCCGCCGGTGACATTGATTACGTTGCGATGCCCAGCGCGCTCGAGCAAGCTGCAGGCGATCATGCTGCGATAACCGCTCTTGCAGTGCACGGCAAGGGGCAACTCGCCATCGACCGCCGGCAGTCCCTGCGGGAAGCTGTCGAGAGCCTTGCTGTGTGCCTCCGCGATGTGTCCAGACTGCCATTCGCCATTGCGGCGGACATCGAGCACGCGAATGCCGCGGACGCGCAGCTTTTCGTAGAGTTCCTGCGCCGATATCTGCGGAGTACTCGTGATCGGAAGCCCGGCTTCTTTCCAGGCCGCGATCCCGCCTGCCAGATACCCGCGGACATCTTCGATCCCGACGCGGGCGAGCCGCATCTTTGCTTCTTCTACCTGGGCATCGGTCTCGGCCACTAGGGCAGGCTTTGATGCCAAACCGAGCAACGTTCCCGCCCACGAGGCGAACTGCCCCGCCAGGGCGATGTTGATCGAACCCGGTATATGAGCTGCCGCAAACTGGTTGGGTGCGCGAACATCCAGCACATTCGCATTCTCGCTCAACAGTGCCTGTAACTCTTGGGGGGTGAGGGACGGAAGCGGAGGCCGATCCGTCAGGGGAGCGGCGCCGGACCGGTTAATCTCCGCGTCTTGCGCAAAATAGCCTGGACGCGCTGGAAGATTGGTCGTGAGCTGTCTTACAAATTCATCCCGCGTCGGAATCTGCAACGCGTAGTTTGTCAGCCGCTCGGTCCCGATCGTCGACGACCGCTCCGCGCGCATGTTGCGGCCACACAACGAACCCGCGCCGTGAGCCGGATACACGAGAACGGAATCGGGCAAGCGCATCAGCTTCTGGTGCAGGCTGTCATAAAGCAGCCCGGCCAGTTCTTGCGGAGTATGCGACGGCGACAGATCGGGACGGCCGACGTCCCCGATAAACAGAGTATCGCCGGTCATCACCGCCCAGGGTTCGGAACTTTTCTCTTCATCAGTGACCACCAGGCAGATGCTCTCTGGGGTGTGGCCAGGAGTTTCGAGGACACGAATCGTCACCGCCCCCAGCTTGATCTCCGATCCATCGCGGAGCGGCACATGCGGGAACTCGGCGTGGGCTTCCGCGCCGATATAGATCTTCGCGCCGGTCCGCGCCGCCAGTTCCCTGTGCCCGGAGACGAAATCCGCATGCAGATGGGTTTCGAAGACGTGGCGAATCTTCAGACCCTGCTCGTCGGCGGCCTCCAGGTACAGATCGACGTCGCGCTGCGGATCAATCACCGCAGCCTCGCCTCCCGACCCGATCATGTAAGAGGCATGGGCCAGGCAGTTAAGATAGAACTGCTCGAAGAGCATGTTCGCCCCGTGGATCCGTCAAACCGTTCAAGGGTACCACTGCCAACTGTCAGACCCAAGCGTTGTCGAACCCCTACTTCAGAGATTTTGGATCCGACCTGTTCTTTGGCGAATGCGAGTTGAGGAGGGAAAGCAGTTCACTGGCGGATGCCGGGGCTGCAGCCCTGCCCTGTCTCACAATCTCTTTCGCACTCAACTTCCTTCCGTATAACTTTTCATTGGCGCGGTTGTCAGCCCGCAACGTGGACCCTTCCAGCGACACACCCGCGAACAGTCCCCGTGAACGCGAGTACGACAGGATCTCGGCACGCATCACGACGTCGGTCGCTCCTGTCGCCGCTCGTCCTTTCGGCCCGGCAGCGGCCGCTGCGTCGGCTCCCAGCTTCACTTTGCTGCCCATCAGGCTGTTGGCGCCGCGAGGATTCATGACCAGTAAAACGAAATCCGTCGCTTCTCCACCCAGCTGAAATCCGATGTTGCCGCCTTCCAGGGCAAACAACGCAGGCGCGCTCCACAGTCCTGTGAAGTGCTGGCCCGTCCGGCACGTCATTACGCCGCGGCCATAGCTCCCGCCAACTCCAATGGCGAACTTCTTCACCGATGGCAGCACGATTACGCACTCAGCGCGATCGAGGAGATCCTTCGGAATATCGTCGGGAATGTCGAGAATCTCCTTCATGACTTGCCCTGACTCTTGTACTCGGTCACTCTCTTTCTCGCTGTCCGCCACGATCGGGAGAGCTACTGCAAAAAGGCAAAAAATCACCGACAGAAGTTTTTGCATAAAACCTCCGCAATCAAGAAAAAAATATCCTTGGGTTCTCTCTCAGAGTACCTGAAGTCGTGTCTGGTGCACGCCGATTTCCAGTCGTGTCATCGCTCGGCCTGGTCCGCGCAATGCGGTCTGGGAGAGATTACAGTTCACAACTTGTTGACCGCGCGTCGGTTAAACGGGACACGGGATGCGTACTCCTTTTGTAACTTGGACTTAGGAGCTAAAACGGCCTACAGTCGGAGGCCAGGACAGAAACCCAGTCTTCGGCCCCTGGCGTGCATCGAAAGGTGTAGAGGTTCCTTTGGGCAGCGTCGAAGCGAGGAAGAGCGAAAGAATGACGAAGCGCAAACAATCCGGTCTCGCAATCCTCGCCGCTATCGGCCTGCTTGTTCCTGCTTGGGGCCAGAGTAGTCGATACACCCCTCCTGCGGTGCCGGCGACCTCGGCCTACGCTGCATCCGTCGCATCAGCCACGCCGGACGGAGCGAACGGCGCCGACGAGCCGATCCTGACCATCAAGAAGCGCGTCGACGAAGTCAACGTGCTCTTCATCGCCACGGACCGGCACGGAAAGTTTGTCCGCAATCTGAACCAAAGCGACTTTTCCATACGCGACGATCACAAGCCGGTCCAGTCCATCGTGAACTTCCGCCGCGAAACCGATTTGCCGATTCAGATGGGCCTGCTCGTAGATGTCAGCGCTTCCGTACACAGCCGCTTTGATTTTGAAAAACAAGCGGCCACCGGATTCCTGCAGCACATTCTACGGCCCGGCTATGACCGGGCATTTATCGTAGGCTTCAACAAGGCAAGCCATGTCACGCAAGATTTTACGGACAACGTTCAACTGCTCTCCGCAGGCGTGCGTGAGCTTAACGATGGCGGTGGTACCGCCCTTTACGATGCCATCTACAAAGCGTGCAAAGAGAAACTGTCTCGTGAGCATTCGGATCACCCGGTGCGCAAGGCGATCGTCGTTCTCAGCGATGGCGAAGACAACCAGAGCGAAGTGACCCGCGCGCAAGCCATCGAGATGGCGCAGCGTTCAGAAGTCCTGATCTACGCGATTTCCACCGACGACAGCGGACTGATCTTGCGTGGAGACAAGGTCCTTGAAGATCTGGCCTCAGCTACCGGCGGACGTGCCTTCTTTCCTTTCAAGATGAAGGACATTTCGCGTTCCTTCGCGTCCATTGAAGAAGAACTGCGCAGCCAATATGCGGTTTCCTACAAGCCCTCAGACTTCGATGCCGACGGCCGCTACCGCTCTATCGAAATCACGGCCCTGAAGAAGGACCTGCAGGTCCGGGCGCGGCGCGGCTATTACGCCCCACGGCAATAGTCGCGGCGACATCACAGCAGCCCATACACGCTAAACTGCTTCTGTGCCGGCACGTACACCTTCCCGTTCGCGATGGTCGGCACTGTGAACTTTACCGAGTTTCCAGGATTGTCTCGGCTGGCATTCTGCGTCGTGTTGTATAGCTCAGTGCTCAGGTTGGTCGCGTTGTAGGCGTGAAGCACCGCCGGGTTGTGGTCCGTTTGCAGCGCCCACACGATTCCATTGCCGGTGCCATTGGAGGAAATCGAAGGGGTGGTTCCCGGATAGTCGAAGAACGTGCTGGTGTTGGAAACCGGCGTGGTCGAAAGCAATCCCGCATTCGAGTCGAAGCTGAATGCCTTCAGGTTGTCGCCAACGCCGCCGAAATACACGTTGTTGTTCCAGAAGGCCGGTATGCCCCAAGACCCACCCACCGCTCCCGGCAGGTTCTGGATGATCTGGCTGTCGTCGTTAGGATTGTATTTTCCCATGCGGTTACGATTTGTGAGATATACCGTGCCCTCTTTCCCCACTTGCACCAGGAGATAAGGGTGGACCTTCCCAGGACGATCGGGGATCAACAGGACTCCGCCGGACCCCTGGTCCAGATCCGTCGATTCCAGAAAAGCTTGATCGTGCGGCGTGAAGTAGTCTTTCACGATGAGCTTCCCCAGATTGTTGAAGCCGAGCTTCACAATGCTGTCGCCAAAATCTTTTCCCTTTTGATCCTTGTCGAAGGTGCCGTTTCCGCTGGCGATGTAAAGTAAGTCGCGCGAATCAGCGGCGATGCCCGCTCCAGACTGCCAGAATCCGCCGAGCCCGCCGTTGGGGGTCGAGTTCCACACACTCTTCTGCTGCAACGTGTGCGCATCATATGCCATGACCCAACCATGATACGGACCGACGTCGCAATGGGAAGCCCACCCGATGTAAACCAGGCCATTTTGTACCAGCAAGCCGGCGCGCTGCGCTTCGCGCAGCGGGTCAAACGCGACTTTCTTTCCCCCGTCAGCGGTGCCGTTGAACTGCGCCTGAATGACGATCGGGCCGCCGAACTTCTCTGCCCCGCTGTTGATGTCGAGCGCGTGTAGTCGCTGCACGAAATTGCCATTTTCCTTTGTCTTCGTGATCAGGTACATCGTTCCGGTCGCAAGATCAATCGCCGGGGTACCGGTGATGCCAATCTCGGGAACCAGATCACTGCAGCTCACGTCGCTGCTCGTAACCACGTTGACTCCGCCATTCGGGTTGATGAAGCTCTTCTGCCACAACGGGCTTGCATTGCTACCAGTCTTATTGTCCGCGTCGAACGCGTACACGCTGTCGTGCTCGGTCGTCACGTACACGACGTTGTGTGTGCCTTTGCCGGTTGCACTCACGTTGGGTACGTAGAGCGGCTGGGCGTAGATGTAACCGTCCACCACCTGCGTGAACAGCTTTCCGAATTGCGTCTTATTGACGTTGGCAAGAGTGAGACGGGTCTCGCTCGTGTTCTGTCCTGTCCTGTAGTTGTCGTTGTGCTGGGTGGCGACGGCGACCTGGCCCAACGCGGCACCGCTAAGCAAGAGGGATGCGAGCATCAAGGGGACAGCGCGGCGAACAAACATAGTGGTTCCCTTTATCCGAAGAAAGTGCGAAGTGAGCGCTGGGAGAGCCCAGAAGACGGGAAACGGCTGACTCTCAATTGTGGGAGAGAGTCTGAGTCAGACCGGGTTGTTTGTCAAGGAAATCGCTGCTGGACGCCACGTTCGGGCAAATAGGAAGTGCCGAGTCTTGCCGCCCCTCACGTCGAAATGAAAAAAGGCGGCATAGCCGCCACTGGGAAGAGACCGATTTTTAGGTAGGTCCTACGCTGCCCGGGGAACGTTAGTGTGGTACCGTCCCGGGGTGACGCGCGAGGCAATGGAAAGGCGATTCCAGGCGTTGATGGTCGCGATGGCGAGCGGCACGTCTGCCAGTTCCTTCTCGGAGAAGTGTTTCCGGACTCTCTCATAGATTTCGTCCGGAACGTGGCCCTCGGTAATCAGGGTAACGGCCTCTGTCCACTCCAGCGCGGCGCGTTCCTGGTCCGTGTAGTAATCGCTCTCGCGCCAGGCATCGAGCCCGTAGAGCCGCTGCTCTGTGTCCCCGAGCGCTCGCAGATCTTTCCAGTGCATGTCAATGCAGTACGCACAGCCATTAATCTGCGAAGCCCGTAGCTTGATCAGAAGGAGGAGCTTTTCCTCCAGCCCCGACTCGTGCAGATACTGCTCCAGGCCCAGCATCGCTTTGTATCCGCCGGGCGCTACTCTTGCACCGTTAATACGTTCTTGCATGAGTAACCTCCTTGCCTTTTTGGATGACGAAGCCAACCGCGCGCTACTGAATTTTCTCAGCCCTCAAATGCCATCCATTGCACACTGCTGTTTCGGTGTGCTACCGTCGCCTTGAATCCGCATCAAGGAGCAACCATCATGCTCTTGGGTCTTCTTGCCGTTGTCGTCCTGCTCGGCTTCTTCCTCGTCGCGATGTACAACAGCCTGGTGCAGTTGCGCGTGCGCGCCGACTCCGCCTGGTCCGACATTGATGTGCAGCTCAAACGCCGCCATGACCTGATTCCCAATCTGGTGGAAACCGTGAAAGGCTACGCTGCGCACGAAAAAGGGACGTTCGAAAATATCGCCAAATACCGATCCATGGCGATGCAGGCTACGGGGCCCGCCGACAAAGCCGCGGCCGAAAATCAGCTCACCGGCGCTCTCAAAAGCCTGTTCGCCGTGGCCGAGAACTATCCGCAGTTGCAGGCCTCGCAGGAATTCACCCAGCTGCAGAATTCACTGAGCCAGACGGAAGATGCGATTCAGAATGCTCGTCGCTACTACAATGCGGTGGTGCGCGATCTCAATACGAAGATCCAGTCGTTTCCGACCAACATCCTGGCCGGAATGTTCGGTTTCCAGCAGAAGCAGTTTTTCGAAACCGAAGCTGCCGACCGCGAACCGGTCGCTGTGAAATTCTGACGATGAGGCCGACACGATATCTTCCTTCGTGTACCTTCGTGTCCTCGGTGGTTCAAGCTCTACTTGTCCTCGTCAGCACTCTTTCGGTGCTGTCCGGCGTATCGCTCGCCCAGACCCGCAATTGGCGCATCGCCGATTTCAAAGACACCATCGCCATCAGTGAAGACGGCAGTGCGCTGGTCAGCGAGAAGATCACGCTCGTTTTTGTCGGACAGTGGCACGGTATCCACCGCACCATTCCGATTGAGTATCCCGGCCCCCACGGCACCAACTACACGCTCTATCTCGACGTGAAGAGCGTCACCGATGAAGAGCACAGAAAGCTGAAATACGAATCCAGCAAGTCCGGAGGCTATCGCGATCTGAAGATCTATATTCCCGACGCCGAGGACGCGACCCGTGTCGTAAACATTGATTACACCGTCCGCAACGGCGTGCGTTACTTCGACACCCACGACGAGTTCTACTGGAACGTGACCGGGAACGACTGGCCCGTGCCCATCGATCACGCCTCTGCTTTCGTCACCTTGCCGGAAAGAGCCGGAGGCGGGCTCCGCGCTCAGGCCTTTACGGGCGTCTACGGCTCGACGGAAGGGGAAGCGACCTCGGAAGTCAAGGGCGCCGACGTGATGTTCGAAACCACCAATCCGCTCCCCATGCGCGGCGGCCTGACCATTGACATCTACATCCCGAAGGACGTGCTGCAACAGCCCAGTGCGCTCACGAAGCTTGGCTGGTTTCTCGGGAGCAACCCGATCGTCTTCCTGCCGTTCCTGACATTCGCAGTGATGTTTGGCTTGTGGCACACCGTCGGGAAAGATCCCGACCCGGGCAGATCGGTAGCCCCCATGTATGAGCCGCCCAAGGATCTGACCCCTGCCGAGGCCGGCACGCTGATTGACGACACGACTGACCCGCGCGACATCACCTCAACCATTGTCGACCTGGCTGTCCGTGGATACATCAAGATCGAAGAAACCACCGACACTACTCTGGTGATCTTCAAGAGCAAGGATTACATCCTTCACCTCGTGAAGGCCCGCGAGCAATGGGGCCAGGACCTGTGCCCGCACGAACGCGTGATGCTTGAGAACATTTTCGTGGGCGGAACTGAAACGCGTCTTTCCAGTCTGAAGAACCGTTTCTATACGGCCATTCCGGTGATCCGCGACGACATCATGTCCGCGTTGAAGCGCAAGGGAATGTACATGCTCGACCCCGGATCCGCCAACGGATACAGCATCGCAGCGGCGGTCGCGATTGCTTTGCTTCTGGCGGCGATCCAATACCTCGGTTGGCTGAACCTGTTCAATTCCGTACCCCTGTTGATTGCTTGCGGGCTCATCTCGGCGGGGATCTGGTGGCTGTTCGCGCGTCAGATGACCGCCAAAACTGTGCTCGGAGCGCGCACGCTGATCGCCATTCTCGGCTTCCAGGAATTCATGAACCGCGTGGACGCCGACCGCATCAAGCGCCTGCCTCCCGATGCATTTGAAAAGTATCTTCCATACGCGATGGCTTTCGGCGTGGAGCAACACTGGGCACACGCCTTCGCCGGAATCATCAAAGACCCACCCGGCTGGTACGTAGGATCGACGCCCTACGTCGGTTTCAACCCGATCTTCTTCGCCAGTTCGATGCACAGCATGGCCTCTGACATGCACCAGGTATTCGTATCCGCACCGCGAGCCAGTTCGAGCGGTTCGGGCTTTGGCGGCGGCGGCGGCGGCGGCGGGGGATTCTCAGGCGGCGGGTTTGGCGGCGGCGGCGGCAGCGCATTTTAGGATCGCTGACAACGCGCGAACTGCCTGATTCTTCTGCCGTTCGTCGGCAACCTGGTAGATCCGGACCGCGAAAGACATAGCCATCATCGACAACGGCATCGCATTCCTGCCAAGATATGGCGGATCACAAAACCCATGCGACCTCAACATCTCGTTTTGAGTGCTTTCATTCTCTCAGCATGTTTGGCGACCGCACAGATGCCTTCCACTCTCAACCTCATGCCGGTTCCTGCGAAAATTCAGGCAGGAAGCGGCCAGCTTCTCATTGATCAATTGTTCACGGTGGCGCTGACCGGCGCGAAAGACGGGCGTCTTGATCGCGGCGTTTCCAGATTCATTGACGACCTCAGCCGGCAGACAGGCATGCCTCTCAATCAAGGCCTGGCCGACCCCGGCAAGGCAGCACTTGTCATCCGATGTGAGAGTTCAGGCCGCAGAGTTCAGGAACTTGACGAGGACGAGTCCTACACGCTCGAAGTGACGTCTGCTCGCGCGACGTTGTCGGCGCCGAATCCGCTTGGGATCTTGCATGGCCTGCAGACCCTGCTGCAACTGGTCGCGCCGACTCCCACCGGGTTCACCGTGCCCGCCCTCAACATCCAGGACCAGCCGCGCTTTCCCTGGCGCGGCCTGCTCATCGACTCATGCCGCCATTTCCTCCCACTCGATGTCATGAAACGAAACATCGACGGCATGGCGGCTGTGAAGATGAATGTGCTGCACTGGCACCTGACCGACGATGAGGGATTTCGCGTCGAGAGCAAGAAGCTGCCGAAACTGCACGAGGCGGGTTCTCAGGGGCAGTTCTACACCCAAGCGGAAATCCGGGAATTTCTGGCGTACGCGCGCGACCGTGGCATCCGTGTGATGCCGGAGTTCGAAATGCCCGGACATAGCCGCGCGATTGCCGTAGCTTATCCCGAGCTGGCCAGCGAACCAGGTCCTTATCCCGCGGGGCGGGTGTCGGGGGATGCGGTGGCGCTGGACGTCACGCAGGACAAGACCTACAAGTTCATCGACAAACTGATCGGGGAAATGGCGGAACTCTTTCCCGATGCCTACATGCACATTGGCGGCGACGAAGTCGACGACAAGCCGTGGGAGTCGAATCCGAAAATCCAGGAATTCATCCGCGCGCACAACATGAAGGACAATCGCGACCTGCAGGCGTACTTCAATCAGCGGCTGGAAAAGATCGTCAACAAGCACAAGAAAATCATGGTGGGGTGGGATGAGATCCTTCACCCTGACCTGCCGATGAACGTGGTCGTGCAGTCGTGGCGCGGGCAGGAGTCCCTCGCTGCGGCCGCGAAACAGGGCTACCGCGGCCTCCTTTCGAATGGCTACTACCTCGACCTCATCTGGCCCGCGGCGCGCCACTACGCGGTGGATCCGATGTCGGGCGCAGCCGCTGCGCTCACTCCCGAAGAGGCAAAACGGATTCTTGGCGGCGAGGCCTGCATGTGGTCGGAGTTCGTGACTGGGGAAACGATTGACTCGCGCATCTGGCCGCGCCTGGCTGCGATCGCGGAACGGTTATGGTCGCCGCAGGATGTGACGGACCCGAAATCCATGTATCAGCGCATGGATGAAGTGAGCTGGCGCCTAGGCTGGCTGGGTCTCACTCACGAATCGAACTACGTGCCCATGCTGCGCCGTCTGGCGGGTACCGAGGATATCGACGCACTGCGCATACTCGCAGACGTCGTGGAACCAACGAAAGATTACACGCGGTCTGAAGTCTGGCCGCAGCCGCCGGTCAAGCGCACCCCGCTGAATCGCCTGGCGGACGCGGCGCGGCCAGAGAGCGCTGTGGCGCGCCAATTCAGCGCGCTGGTTGATCAATATCTTGCCGGCAATTCTCAAGGCTCGAAGGCAGAAGCGCTGATCACCGGCTGGCTCACGGAGTGGCAAGGCAATCACGCAAATCTGAAACCGTTATTAGACCGGTCGTTTCTCCTCGCCGAGGATGAACCGCTATCCGAGGATTTGTCGTCACTTTCCGCCGCCGGATTGGCGGCGCTTGACGCAATCGACAAGAAGACGCCACTGGCGGAGTCATGGCGCAGCGAGCAACTGGCCATCGTGGAGCGCTCGATGAAGCCCAGGGCGAACCTGCTGATCATGGTGGCGCCCGCCATTCAGAAGTTGATCGATGCCGTTCCACGCTCTTAGGCAAGTTGCTGAGGGCATGGGATTGTCCTTACGGGTGATCCCTGCCCTTGCATTCCTGCGGGATTTGGAGTGATTCTGGTACTCGGAAAGGAGTACCCGCCCTCATGATTCATGTTCTCGTCCATCATGAAGTAGCCGACTATCCGGCCTGGAGATCGGTGTTCGATGCCGCCCACGAGTGGCGTACCAAGAATGGTGAGCGCAGCTGCCGCATCTTCCACGGCGCCGGGAATGTGAATGACCTGACGATGCTGTTTGAGTGGGAGAGTCTGGAATCGGCTCGCGCGTTCATGGCGTCTGAGGAATTGAAGGCCCGCATGGCCAAAGCCGGTGTGAAAGGACAGCCGCGTATCGAACTCCTCATCGAAATGCACACCGTCCGGCGCAGCGCCGCTGACTAACGTCCAGCCCGCTCCTCTGAAGCGCCTCCAGGAGCTCGCATCAAGGCAGGCGCGCGCGGGTTTATACGCGCTGTACGGAATCCCTTTCCGCTCGCCTGCATCCAAAACGGAAGGCTGACATCCCCGGCGGAATGCCCGTTCAACGTTAGCCGCCGCGATCTCAATCTTCGATTTTCCCAGGAGGCATCCCCACATGGCCAAGAAGACGCTGTCGACATCCAACCACAAGCCAACCCCGAATCCCCGTTATCATCAAAACGCGCCCGAACTTCAGGATTTCGGCACGGTTTCCAGCCGCATCCCGCTTCAACTGGATGAGCCGGTCCGGCTGGAGATGACCGAGCAGCTCAACGTCCTACTCGCGGACACGATCACACTTCGCGATCTCTACAAGAAGTCGCACTGGCAGGTGGCCGGACCGACCTTCTACCAGCTGCATCTGCTTTACGACAAGCACTTTGAAGAGCAGTCGGAGATGGTGGACACGATTGCCGAACGCATTCAGACTCTGGGCGGAGTCTCGCTCGCCATGGCAGCGGACGTGGCCGAGACGACACGTATACCGAGGCCGCCGAAGGGACGGGAAGAGGTGCCTGTCCAGCTTTCCCGGCTGCTCGATGCCCATCAGACCGTGATTACCGCGTGCCGCGAACTCGCCGAGCGGTCGGCCAGAATTGGGGACCTTGGAACCAACGATCTCGTAGTCAGCGACGTGCTGCGCCCAAACGAGATGCAGGTCTGGTTTTTGAGCGAGCACCTGGTGGACGAGCCGGTGGTGAAAGCTGATCCGCTCGAGAAGTCAGCCTGACCCGGCAGCTTTCCGGGCGCTGTGCAGCACGCAGGTTAGTGCCGGGCCGAGAGGATGTGCAGAATCTCCCGCAGCTCGTGCTGCAGATGAGCAACATTCAGGGCCGACCGCATCGGGAAAGGTAGTGCGTTTTGATTCCGGTCGGCCTTTATTTCTTCCTTGAGCTGTGAGCGCGCTCCCGCGATCGTGAAGCCATCCTCGTACAGCAATTTCTTGATGCGCAACACAGATTCAACGTCCCGCCGCCGATACATGCGCTGGCCGGTGCTGCTCTTCACCGGTTTCAGTTGCGGGAATTCGGTCTCCCAGAACCGCAGCACGTAAGCGGGCAGCCGGCAGAGCCGTGCCACTTCGCCGATGCGGAAATACAGCTTGTCGGGAATGATCACTTCCGCGCTGCGATGTTTTCTGGTGGCAGGTTTCGTTCGCGTGCTCATGTTGGGCTCACCAAGGCCCAGACCGACGTCCGTACTCGCTTTCTAGCACGGTTGGCTGTGGTGGGACAACTGCTTTTCGTACATTCCGTCATTCGCGGCGCATCGCGGGTAAAATCACACCTCGCCGCGGCCGGAAACCTGTGACTCGTCTGGACCCGGCGACCGCCAGAAACGGAAAAGCCTCCGGAGAGGTGCTTCTCTCCGGAGGCTTTGGGGAATTTCTGGACGAGCGTCACGCTCGTTCTAGTGTTTCTTTTTCTTGGCGGCTTTCTTCTTCGTTGCCATGAACTGTATCCCTCCGTTTTGAACGATTTGTTCTCCCAAGGTTCTCGACAGGGCACCTTGATGCCCGAGCCACTCAACGTCTTGTATGAGCAGCATGCCTACCACAAGATATTGCCATCCGAATTCAATTTGTCAATGAAAATCTCTCGGCTAACATTCATCCTGGATGCCGGCGTGCTTCAGCGTCGCGCGCCCCGCCTGTGCGATAATTTTTCAGGACAGATAAATTCATGACCGATCACAAGGTTTTTTGCGCGAAGTTGAAACAGGAATTGCCCGGTCTCGATGAGCCGCCTTTCGATTCCGAGTTGGGACAGAAGATCTACAACCAGATCTCCAGCCAGGCCTGGGGCCAGTGGATGGAGTACTGCAAGATGCTGCTGAACGAGTACCGCCTGAATCCGGCGCGCAAGCAGGATCAGGAAGTCATCGTCAAACAGATGGAACAGTTCTTCTTCGGAGAAGGCGCGGCTCCGCCGGAACAGTACGTTCCGCCGTCACACTGAGACCCGCGCCCGGCCGGAAGGGCAGTTACTGGCTGGTTACCTCCGGGCGTTCGCATGTTCTCTGATTCATTACCCTGTAACAATTCTGGGAAATAATTGAGTCGTGGATTCGCCCATCTACGACACGCTGATTCTGTCGGACCTGCACCTGGGCGCGGAAACGAGCCGGACGCGCGAGGCGTTGTGCGTCCTGCAGCAGAATCAGTATCGCCGCCTCATCCTCAATGGCGACATTTTCGCCGACTTGAATTTTGCCCGCCTGAAAAAAGAGCACTGGAAGTTTCTCGGTTACATCCGCAAGCTCTCCAATCCTAAGCGCAATGTCGAAGTCGTGTGGGTGGAAGGCAACCACGACACCGGATTGACCGAAATCATGTCTCATCTGGTGGGGTTGCGCGTATATCAGGAATATCGCTGGGAATACCAGGGCATGCGGCACATCGCCGTGCACGGCCATAGGTTCGACAGCTTTGTAGTGAGCAATGTCCGCTTCAACTATTTGTTTGGCACGCTGCTTTACCTGCAGCTGCAAAAGTGGGACTCCAAGGGAAAGGTCTTCACCCGCTTCCTCGACCGGCTGAATACGCGCTGGCTTCGGATGTCGCCGAAAGTGGCCGCCGGCGCCCTGTCCTACGCGCGACAACACAAGGCCGCGAGAATCTTCTGCGGACACACTCATGCTGCCCTCCACTGGAACGAACCGGGAGTTGACTACTACAATTCCGGCAGCTGGGTTGACGCTCGCGCCACCTACATCACGGTCGGTGAACAAGGGGTCGAAATCCACGAGTATGTCGAGCAGCCCGAGGATCCGTACTCCCGCGACGAACACGGTTCAGCCGATCCGCAACTGCAGGAATTCGGCGAATCCGCAGAAGCATCCGCGGTGAACGAATACGACCCGGTCAGCCAGTGATGCACCGGGGTTTGCTGATGTGGTCCCACAATCGTTCTTGGTTGACGTGTAACAAGGGCAAGCTCAAGCTTGGACATGAGCACAATCCACAAGCGTGGGCCAGGTGACCATTGCGCAGGGTAACGATTCTTTTCCACCACGCCGGAGGCGGGCACCGCAACGCCGCAGAGGCCCTCAAGAGTACGCTCACCACGCAGGAGTATCCCTGGGAAGTCACTCTCCTCGACATTCAGGAATTGCTCGACCGCATTGACGTCGTCCGCCGTTCCACCGGGATACGCATTCAGGATGTCTACAACCAGATCCTGCGCCACGGCTGGACTCGATTCACCCCGCAACTGCTGAAGCTCCTGCAGGGCACGATCCACGTCTACCATTCGGCGATCGTGCGGTTACTGCGAGGCTACTGGGCGGATCACCCAGCCGATCTCGTCCTCTCCGTGATCCCACACTTCAACCGCGAAATCGCCGCCAGCCTGAAGGGGGCCGGTTCTGCCAAGCCGCCGTTCGTCACGTTGATCACCGACCTCGCCGACTATCCTCCGCACTTCTGGATCGAGCGGGAATCGGAATACATCATTGCCGGGACCGAGCGAGCCAAGGCCCAGGCCCTGACCATCGGGCATGCCGCCGATCATGTCTTCGAAGCGTCGGGGATGGTCTTGAAGCCGAAGTTTTACGAGAAGACGGAAATCGACCGTGTCGCCGAATGCAGGAAGCGCGGGCTCGACCCGGAACGGCTGACCGGCATTGTCCTGTTCGGCGGACACGGTTCGCGTGTCATGACGGACATCGTCAGAAATCTCGATCAGAGTGCGCTCGACGTGCAGCTCATTCTGATTTGCGGCCACAACTCCAAACTCGAAGCCAAGCTCAAGGCACTGCAAACGCGCGCCGCGAAGCTGGTCCTGGGTTTCACGACGAATGTCGAATACTACATGGCCTTGTCGGATTTTTTCATCGGCAAGCCCGGACCCGGCTCGATCAGCGAAGCTCTGCAGTTTCACTTGCCGGTCATCGTCGAATGCAATTCCAAAACACTTCCGCAGGAACGCTTCAACGCGACCTGGGTCGTCGAGAAAGGCTACGGGATCGTCGTGCGAAGCTTCCGGAAGATCAGCGACGCCGTCGCGCAAATGACCGAGCCCTCAACCTTCCGCCAGTTGCGCGCCAACACCGTTGCTTATTCGAACCGGGCGCTGTTCGAGGTCTCAGAGATCTTGGAAAAGTGCCTGGACCGCTCAAGAGTTGCGTCGCTCACTCATCAGTGAAGAGCGCCGCGGCCTGCGAATACCTATCCTTCAGAAATGAACGGCGATCCCGGTGGTGAAACGCACGTCGTTCTGTCCGTTGTCGAAAAAGCGGGTGTGAATCCAGTCCAGTTGCCCGCGCCCGGAAACCGGGCCGGCAATCTGGTAATCCAGGCCGCCTCCGAACGCATTGGCGAACGATGTGTCGGTCGCGGCGCCGTCTGCGATGTTGATGTGCGCAGCGCCAATCATGAGTTCGGCAAATGGGCGGAACCGGCCGGCGCGCACTGCCACCCTCGGGCCAAAGAGATAGTTGTGCTCTCCGATGTCGTGGCCGTAGGTACCGCCTAGATCGCCCACAATTCCGATCCACGGGAGGAAGTCGCCTTCCAGCTGAGCATTCCATCCGTTGAGGCTGGTTCCGTCATTAGAAATGATCTCGGCATGATTGTAAGCGTAGCCGAAATACACATTGCCTTTGGTGGGAAGCTGAGCCGTCGCCGCGGCGGCCGTGATCGCCAGAAACACGACAAGAGTGCTGAGTCTGCGCATTCGTTCTCCTTATGGTTTTGGTAGATGCAGGTGCGGAGCAAATCTTTGCCTGCGCTGGGTTGTTGTCAGCGGAACATGGCGGCGAAAAATCCCCGCAGTTTGCTGAAGAATCCTCGACGCGGGGCGCCCTCGGCCGACGCTGCTTCAATGCCTGAAGGTTTGTGCCCGTGCGAGGGCGGGAGGGGTGATGTCAGCGCGGGGGCGGGAAGGGCACGCGTGTCGGGTGGCAGGGCGCGGGCATCTTCCACTGGCGCCGGAGGAGGGCCGGTAGCCCGGAAAACAAACGGTGCTGCGACCTGAACATGCAACTCGCCCGGGCTCGATGACCCGGCGGGAACTGCAGCCTGGGCGTCGGAGGCGGGAGACGCGACCGCCGCGACGGGCGGATCAGGACTTGGAGCGCTCGAGGCTTCCCGCGGCCGCGCAGGTTCCGCATCTTTGATGACCACCGGCCTGTTTTCCGCCGTCAACACGGGTTGCCGCGGCGGAGGGCATCCGCACTCGAGGGGTACTTCCATGTCCACGCGATCAATCTGTCCTGAGCGGAACACGAGCTGGTCAGTCGCTTTCACCTGGTACGTTCGATCGCCAAGTAATTCCGAAACAATCGCCGAAGCGGTATTGCCGGGCAGCGCGCGAACACAGGTGTTGCCCCGCGAATCCGTGCTGATGGCAAGGTCAAATTCGCCGGGGCCCGGCAGCACAATACGGAAATCCGGCGTGATCACAGAATCGGATGAGGAGTCAAGTTTGAAGTGAGTTTCAAGCGCGCCGGTATTTACGCCGAGCATGACATTGCGTCCGTTCTGAGAAGGGGTCACAGAGACGGTTGTCCCCGGGCACACATGCACCTCCCCGCCGCGGGACAGCCGGAGGGTGGCAGTGTCGGCGCCGGCTGTGATGGAAGAACCTGAGGCCAAACGATTGCCAGCGACAGCCAGGGGCCCGGCGGTTCGAACCTCAGCGACGGCTTGCGGCGTCGGTGTCAGCGTGACGACAGACGGGGGTTGAAACGGCGTCTTACGGGTATCTTCGGGAGTTTTTCCCAAGTGCACCACCAGCCGATTTCCAGCGGCGGCCCACGTGAATGCACGCGGCGCCAGCAGATCCACGACGACCCGCGCGACCGGCGGATTCTCCTGAAACTGGTCGGCGCGCAGCGTGCTGATCTGATCGGCTTGAACGCTGATCCGCTTCCGCCGCGTATCGAGGCGTGCATTCGGCAGGTCGATCACCAACCGGGGAGGATCACCCAGCGCCTGGATCGACGGAATCATCGGCTTAGTGGAAAGAATCTCGACAGCGGGTCCGTCCTTCTCCTGAACGATGCGATAACTCTTGACGGCCGCGTATGCACCAGGCTGCGCGAAGACCTTGGAAGTCTGAGCATAGACGCCGCCCACCATGATCAGTCCGATCGCCAGCGTAGCGCAATGAAGAGCCGACCCATCGGGCCTCGGGCTCTGCTGGAGATCGCGATTCGGACGCAAACACTTCACGGGAGCACTCAGGTGTTCCTTCCACCATACCACTCAGGCGTCCAGGGAATGAAGTGACGAAGGGTATCAGGAGTCGGCCAGAAATTCGTATTCGTCGATTACGGCAGCCACTGCCATTTTTCCGTTCGTGCTGCCGCCTTCCACGCGGAGCACCCTGCCCTTGCAGCGAACGCGGATGCTCTCGGTGAGCGTGATCTCCGGCGGGAGCGTGAGCGTGAAGTCGATGGCCGCGCCGGCCTGAATTGCCGAGTCCAGAAAGAAGCAAATGCCGCGGGCGCTGACGTCGCGCGTCTGCGCCTCATGATCGGAGCCATTGTCTCCGTAGCGCACACTGACGGGCAGCCGCAGCGCAAACCGTCGGGTGGCTCGTTTGTCTTTTTCCTGCTGCGTTTCGGCCATGCAGCCTCCCCGGAATGCATGTAAGCATGGCCGTTGGCCGCAGGCGTGTCAAGGGTTTGGTGGGTTCGATTCGCGGTAAAATGAATTCATGGTCTTCGTCCTCGACAACTATGACTCGTTCACCTACAACCTCGTCCAGTACATCGGCGAGCTGGGGGCAGACGTCGAGGTGCGCCGCAACGATCAGGTAAGCGTCGATGAAATCGAAGGGCTGCGCCCGGAGCGCATCGTGATTTCTCCCGGCCCCTGCACTCCTCACGAAGCCGGCATCAGCATCGACTTGATCCGCCATTTTGCTGGGAAAGTTCCGCTCCTCGGAGTCTGCCTGGGACATCAGGCCATTGGCGAGGCCTTTGGCGGACAAGTCGTGCGCGCGAAAAATCTAATGCACGGCAAGACCAGCCAGGTGGAGCATGATGGCAAGACGATCTTCCGCGGACTGCAGTCGCCGATGACCGCGACGCGCTACCACTCGCTGATAGTCTCCGAAGAGGGCCTTCCCGCCGAGCTCGAAATCAGCGCACGAACCAGAGATCAGGATGGCTCGTCGGTCATCATGGGACTGAGGCACCGCAAGTTCCCGGTGGAAGGAGTCCAGTTCCACCCCGAGAGCGTGCTCACCGCGGAAGGCAAGAAGCTGGTAAAGAATTTTCTCGCCGCGTAGCTCTACTTCTTCGCCGCTGCGTACTTCTCCGCCCCCAGAAAATGCAGGGAAACGTATGGTTCGTCTCCCACGACCCAGCTGTCGTGCCCGGGTGCGATGTAGAAGACATCTCCGGCGCGCATCTCGATAACGCGGCCATCTTCCATCGCGGCCGTCGCCCTTCCTGAAATCACCATGCCCACGTGTTCCACCTGGCACATCGCGGTGCCCAGGGCGGCGCCCACGTCGACCGACCATTTCCATCCCGGCTGATACGTAGCACGTCCAATCGTCATGCCGCCGATCTGGATCAGTTCGAACTTGCCCTTGGGAAAATTGCGAATCTCGTCGGGCTTATCAAAACGCTTCAGGATGACATCAAGCATGATGAACCTGTTCGCTCGCTGACAACTGACAACCGGCTAGGGGCCGCTGTTCCTCGCCATCTCCACCGCTCTTAGTACCGCACGCGATTTGTTCCGGCTCTCCTCGAACTCGCGTTGGGGATCGGAATCCGCGACGATTCCCCCTCCCGCCTGCAAATAGGCTTTCTTCCCTTTCATAAGCAGCGTGCGAATCGTGATGCAGGAATCGAGATTGCCCGCATAGTCCGCGTATAAAACGGCGCCGCCGTACACCCCTCGCCGCGTCGGTTCGAGTTCTTCGATGATCTGCATGGCGCGCACTTTCGGAGCGCCGCTCAAGGTTCCGGCAGGGAAGCAGGCGGCGAAAGCGTCGATGGCATCGAGTTCAGGACGCAGCTTGCCCTCGAGCGCCGACACCAGGTGCATGACGTGCGAGTAGCGCTCGACGTACATCAGGTCGCGGACTTTGACCGAACCGTACTCGCTCACGCGCCCCACATCGTTGCGTCCCAGGTCGACGAGCATGACGTGCTCGGCACGTTCCTTCTCGTCTTCGCGCATTTCCTTCTCGAGCAGCGCGTCTTCCGCTTCATCACGCCCGCGCGGATTCGTGCCGGCGATCGGTCGATACTCAACCTTGCGTCCGCTCACGCGCACCAGCATTTCCGGCGACGACCCGATCACGTGTATTCCGCCCACGCGTCCTTTTCCCTTGTCTCCGAAGCGCAGGAAGAACATGTACGGCGATGGATTTACCGTGCGCAGCGCCCGATACAAATCGAGAGGTGCAACACCGGGCTCGAAATCCCAGCGCTGCGAGAACACGACCTGGAAGATGTCTCCGGCAGCAATGTACTCTTTGGCCCGCCGCACGCTTTCGACATACTTCGCTTTCGGCATGCGGGCCTGGACGGCCAGCTTGGACTCCCTCGCCGGCTTCTTCCAATATGCAGCCTTCCATCCGGCCGCGAGCTTCTTTTCAATACGTGCAATCTCCGCCAACGAACGCTTGTAGGCAGCCTGTGGCGATTCCCGCGTCACGTCGGCCGACGCCACGATGTGAATCTGGTGCCGGAGATGATCGAAGGCCAGCACGCGGTCAAAGAACATGAGCACGCAATCGGGGACGTCGAGATCGTCTCTTGTGCTGGTGCCAATATTCTCGAGTTGCCGCACGATGTCATAAGCGCAATAGCCAACCGCGCCGGCGGTAAAAGGCGGCAGTCCTTCCATTGCTGCCGGACGGTGCGCGCGCAGCAGTTCCTTCATCACCTGGAAAATATTCCCGGTGCGACGTTCCACTTTGCCGCCGCGTTCAATCTTGATTTCAGCCCCGCGCGACTGCAGCCGCAGAAACGGCCGCGTGCCGAGAAACGTGTAGCGTCCAATCTTCTCTCCACCTTCGACGGACTCCAGAAGGAACGCGTCGGGCTCGTTCTCGGCAACCGCGAGAAATGCCGACACCGGCGTCAGCAGGTCGGCGGAGATCGACTTCGCCACTGGCACGAGAGTAGCCTCGCGTGCAAGACGTTTGAATTCCTTGAAGTCAGGACGGATCATGGTTTCGCGAATCTCCATTATAGGGAAGAGGTACAATGCTCCGCGCTGTCACGAAGTCAAAAAATTGTCTTCGTTCGGATTGATTTGTTCATGAGTGAAACGGCCAAATCGCCGGCCAGCGGCCATTACGACGCCAACTACGGAAATTTTCAAACCGATCTCTACGCCCAGATTCGCCGTGATGCTTTCGGCGAAGACATCGGCCAAAGCAGCTGGCTGACCGCCGACGAGCAGGACAACTTCAATTCCTGGCTCAACCTCGGGCCGGATAAAACTCTGCTCGACGTGGCCTGCGGATCGGGCGGCCCGGCGCTGCGCGTGGCATCGCGGACAGGCTGCTCGGTGGTAGGCGTCGACGTGCATGAGGACGCGATCTCCACCGCGGTTTCGCTTGCCGCCGAACGCGGCATGACCGGAACTGCGCGCTTTCAAGCTGCCGATGCGACTGCTGCATTGCCTTTCAGCGACGCCACCTTCGACGCCATTACCTGCGTTGACGCCATCAACCACCTCCCCGATCGGCCGCGCGTCCTCGCCGATTGGGCCCGCCTGCTGAAGCCCGGTGGACGCATGCTGTTCACCGATCCCATCACAGTGACCGGTCCGCTGACGCGGGATGAAATCGCGGTCAGAAGTTCCATTGGCTTCTTTCTCTTTGTCCCGTACGGCTATGACGAACTGGTCGTTTCGGCCTGCGGGTTACGATTGCTGAAGAACGAGAACGTCACCCGGAACATGGCGGACCTGGCCGCTCGCCGCGGCGCAGCCCGGGCCAGGCGCGAGAACGACTTGCGCCGGATCGAGGGCGACGCAACCTACGCGGGCCAGCAGGAGTTCTTCGCCGTCGCGGCTCGGATCGCCGGTGAAGGCCGTCTCTCACGCTTTCTCTATGTGGCGGAGAAGCCCGTGTAAGCAAGCCCCGCACCTGGGACGCGGAACCTTATTCTCTGCGCCGCAGCATTCGCGCCTTGAGGTCGATATTGGGTCTGGCGTGTGGGATGTTGCCGAGGTTTGCCCGCGGCGAATCGCCATGCGCCTCCTTCTGCAGTGAGGCCCTGCGCTTGCCTCCCCTTCCGGCCATCACTATACTTTGAAGGTTTGCGCCGAATTGCGCGTTGCGCCTCCCGGTGCAGGATCACATTTCGGAGACCATCATGAGCTCATTGAAGACCGTCGACCTCGAACAGGAAACAAATCCATGGGAAGCGCAAGCCGCCCGCTTCGATCTTGCCGCCCATAAGCTCAACCTCGACGAGGGTCTCTGGAAGGTCCTTCGCAGTCCCAGCCGCGAGATTATCGTTCACATTCCCGTACAAATGGATGACGGCCATCTTGAGGTGTTCACCGGCTTCCGCGTGCAGCACTCGATCGCACGGGGTCCGGCCAAGGGGGGGCTGCGTTACGCTCCCGACGTCAACCTCGATGAAGTCCGGGCTCTCGCCAGCTGGATGACATGGAAGTGCGCAGTCGTCAATATTCCCTTTGGTGGCGCCAAAGGCGGAATCATCTGCGATCCGCATAAGATGTCGATGGGCGAACTGGAACGCATGACGCGGCGTTACACGGCGGAATTGTTCGAATTCATCGGCCCCGAGAAAGACGTGCCCGCTCCCGACGTGAACACCAACGAGCAGATCATGGCGTGGATGATGGATACCTATTCCATGCACATGCGGCAGACGGTGACGGCGGTCGTCACCGGCAAACCCATCAACATCGGTGGATCGCGGGGCCGTCGCGAAGCGACCGGCCGTGGCGTGCAGATCGTCTGCGATGAAGCCATCAAGAAACTCCACCTCAACCGGGAGAGTTCGCGAGTGATTGTGCAGGGGTTCGGCAACGTTGGTTCCAATGCCGCCCGGCTGATGGCGGAAGCGGGCTACAAGATTATCGGCATCCTGGAAGTCGGCGGAGGTCTGTACAACAAGAACGGAATCGACGTCGAAGCACTGTGGGAATTCCGGCAGCGCAACGGTACCATTCACGGCTTTCCGGGCGCGGAAAAGTATGATCCTGCGGAGCTCCTGCTCACCGAGTGCGAGATCCTCATCCCCGCCGCGACGGAGAACCAGATCACCAGCCAGAATGCCGATCGGGTCAAGTGCAAGATCCTGGCCGAAGGCGCCAACGGGCCAACCACTGCTGCAGCCGATGAGATCCTGGCCGAGAAGAAGGTGTTCGTCATCCCCGACATCTTGGCGAACGCTGGCGGCGTGACCACCTCCTACTTCGAGTGGGTCCAGGACCGCCAGGGCTACTTCTGGAAAGAGTCAGTGGTCAATGAGCACCTGGAGCACATCATGAAAACGGCGTTCGAAGATGTGGTTCGGTACTCGGAAACCCACAGCGTCAACAACCGTATCGCGGCCTATATGCTGGCGATTGACCGGGTTGCCTATACCATCCGCCAGCGCGGGATTTACGCCTGAACGGAGGGAGTCCTGGGCCTGCCCAGCAGGTCCAATTGCCAGTTGACCGTACCCCCCGCGGATGTCATGATGCTGTGCGCTCCACCTGCCACTTTCGACGAAGTAGTCGGATAAGTTACTGCAATCGTTCAAACTGGGCCGTGGCCCTCTCATTCCGAGGAAATCATGAAATCCCCCCAAGTCAGACACTCACTGTGGGTTGTGGCGTTGTTCTTGCTACTCACCGCCGGGGTTTCACCCGTGATCGTCCGAGCCCAGACAGGCGCGGGCGACACGGCCAGCTCCGAAACGGCAAAAAAATCGAAGACGAAGTCCAAGAAGACGAAAGCCAGCGCTGACGACAAGACCGCCGCCAGCGACTCGGCCTCCACTTCCAAGTCGACGAAGACGTCCAAGAAAGCGAAAAAGGACGACAGCTCTGCCGCCTCAACCGAGACCCCTTCCAGCACGAGCAAGAAGTCGAAGAAGACTACCAAGAAAGCCTCGGACGAATCCAAGACCTCGGCGGCAGATTCCAGTTCCGCTGAGCCCGCGAAGAAGTCCAAGAAGAGCAGCAAGAAGGCAGACAGCGGATCTGAGCCCGCCGCGTCCGAATCCAAGACTGCAGCCGGGAGCGGTTCCGGTACCGCCGAGTCCGCGAAAAAGTCGAAGAAGAAAAGCAGCAAGACGGCGGAGAGTGCGTCCGAGAGCGCCTCGGCGGGCACCGCAGCTGCATCGGAGTCGGGCAGTAAGAAAAAGAGCAGTAAGAAAAAGGGTGAAGATACTGCCACCGCGGATCAGGGTGCGGCTGCAGAAGCGCCTGCCGCCACCAGCAAGAAGTCGAGCAAGAAATCCGCGGCGCCTTCCCCAGAACCCGCCCCTGCCGCCTCGGCACCCGCCTCGACTGCGACCGCGACTCCGGCTCCAGCCGCAGCTTCTACCGCTCCGAAGAAAACTAAAGCCGCCGCCTCAACCGCTTCCGATCCCGAGATTGCCTCGGCGCAATCCAGTGGCAAGGTTTGGGTCAACCTGGATAGTGGCATTTACCACAAGGGCGGTCGCTGGTACGGGAAGACCAAAAATGGCAAGTTCATGACCGAAGCGGAAGCGAAAGCCGCAGGCTACAAAGAATCGCAAAAAGACTAAGGAGATTGACCATGCGCAAGAGTCTGATCGCAAGCATACTGGTGGTCTTTTTTGCCGGGTGTTTGATGGGCGGCGTTGCCCTGGCGGGCGCCCAAACTGAGAAGCCGGCCAAGTCCGGCACTGCTGCGGCGGCCAAGGGTGACTTGCTCGACATTAACTCCGCCACCAAGGAACAGCTGGACGCGTTGCCCGGCATCGGCGAGAAGTACTCGCAAAAGATCATCGACGGCCGTCCGTACGCAAAAAAGACCGACCTCGTTCAGAAGAAGGTCATTCCCCAGGCCACGTACAACAAGATCAAGGCCATGATCATCGCCAAACAGAAATAAGATGCAGAGCTGTCGAGGCCAGGACTGCGGTCTCTGAGGTTTCGACAGTTCCAGATAAGCAAGGAGGAAATTGTGGGCCTACTCGACAATCTCGAAAATCAGGCGGTAAGCGGTTTGCTGGGAGGAAACTCCAGTCCACTGGTGACAAGTATCCTGCAGATGATCCAGAGCCAGCCGGGAGGTCTGCAGGGGCTGGTCCAGTCTTTTCACGACAAAGGCCTGGGCGGGTTAGTATCGGCCTGGGTGAGTACAGGACCCAATCCTCCAGCCACGGCGGATCAGATTCAGCAGGTCCTGGGCAGCGACAAGGTGAAGCAACTGGCGGCAGCGGCGGGAATTTCGCCGGACCTTGCCGGTTCATCGATCGCGCAGCTATTGCCCACGATCGTGGACAAACTCACGCCCAACGGCCAAGTGGGAGATCACAGCAGCGTAATGAACATGGTTGGTGGGCTGCTCACCAGCTTGACGCAAGCGAAAGCTTCCTAGATCGCGCGAAGGCCGGGGGCTGAACCAGCAGCACGCGTGGTTCGGCCCCACCTGCACAGTCCCCTGGATCGCGATTTCTCTCCGTTGCCTTGCCCCTCTCGGCTGGAGCATAATCACGATGGCCCGGTTTGGGGTGAAGTCTTCTCGTGTGAATCTGCCCAACTACATCACGCTGACTCGAATTGCCAGCATCCCACTTTTGATCTGGATTCTATCCAGTTCCCGTTTTTCTGGCGAGCATGGAGAAAGGGAAATCCTTGCTTCAGCCGTGTTCATTCTCGCTTCCATCACAGATGGAATCGACGGTTACCTGGCCCGCAAGCGCGGCCAGATCACTACCATGGGGATGCTGCTCGATCCCCTGGCTGACAAACTCCTGATCGCAGCTGCGTTCGTCACGCTGGTGCAATTCAACCCGGCGCTGGTTCCGGCCTGGGTGGCGGTGGTCATCATCGGGCGCGAATTCCTGGTCAGCGGTCTGCGCTCGATTGCAGCGTCGGAGGGATTCACCATCGAAGCCAGCGATCTGGGCAAGTTCAAAATGCTGGTCCAGATCATATCGGTGGTAGCCGTGATCTTGGCACACCACTGGCACGAATGGCCGCTGTTCAGCTTCTACATTTTCCCGGTGTACTGGATTGCCTGGGTGGCGATCTGGTTCATGGTGGTGCTATCGCTGGTTTCAGCGCTCGACTACTTCATCGCGTTCTGGTCCCGTATCGACCGGCAGTCGGAGCGGCGTCGGCGCAGGGCTTTCGTGCTCTCCCGGCGGAGGAAGCGCGATGTCCAGATTGTCTGAGAATCTGACCGCAGGAGAAGGTCGACCTTCTCCACCTGCCGAGTACTCCCTCGAAGAACGGCGCATGTTGCTGCGCGTCGCCCACGAGTCGATCACTTCCTCCTTCGCGAACCAGGACCTCCCCAGAGTCTCCCCGTGTGCGCACTTGGCCGAAGCCAGAGGCGTGTTTACAACGCTCTATCTTCAAGGCGGCCTTCGCGGATGCGTAGGTTATGCATCGCCCGTCGCTCCGCTGTTTCGGGCGGTTGCCGAGACCGCTCGCGCGGCCGCGTTCGACGACTCTCGATTCTGGCCCGTCACCGAAATGGAAGCTTCGGAATTGGAAATCTCCCTCAGCGTTCTGTCGCGATTGGTCCCCATTCGTGCAGGCGAGGTCGAGGTCGGCCGTCACGGACTCGTAGCGTCGTTCGCCTCACATCGCGGATTGCTGTTGCCTCAGGTCCCAGTCGAGTGTGGATGGGATCGCGAAACTTTCCTGGAACAGACATGCCACAAGGCAGGCCTGCCGAGGGATGCCTGGCGTAAGGATGCAACTCTGGAAGCCTTCACCGCCGAAGTTTTTGGCGATGGCGACGTGGGCTGAGGCAAGAGCTGGAGTTCATTTCCCGAAAATCATCGTGCACGAATTCTCACGCCGGGCAAACAAAAACGGGGGAAATTGATTCCCCCCGTTTCGGATCGGTTTTTGCGATTTCTACTGTTGTTCGTCCAGCTCCACCCCGTCCCCGGCATGGACGTCTTCCAAGGCAAAAACGATCATCCCAGTGGAAGTGGTGGGAGTCACGCTGAGAATGACAACTTCCCCGACAGCCCGGCGCGGCAGGTCGCCGACACGAATATTCGGTCCGTTCGTCCGAGTCAACATCTTGGCTTCAAACGACGCCATCCGCTTTTGTGTATCTTCCGAGGTCGACGCCTTGAACGACAGCGAATCGACCGGGTCCCTCAAGTCCATGGAGTAGTTGCGTACCGCGCGGAAGTAATCGCCGGCTTTCACTCCTTGATTGGATCCCATGTTCATGTAGACCTTGGCGCCGGTGCCCAGTGTCCCATCAAAATCTTTTCCCAGCAGGATGCGAGCGCTCAACTTCCCGCTCGCCGGAACGAACCTGTCGAAGTGAGTGGGCGCGTGGAACGCGATCGGCTGTTTTTCCGCGAACGGAACGGCGATGTCGCCCGGGTTGACGGGGTCGCAGCTGAACTCGATCTGCGCGACTGCACTATGGCCGCGCGTATCCAGTACCCGTACCCGTCCCACCTCGGCATAGGGATGGCCGGTGCTGTTTAGCAACTTCCGCTGGCCGGGAAACAATTCATACTCGTTTACGTCACGGAGTTCGCGCAGGATCGTATATTCCTGACCTTGCTGGTAGCCCGTCCCGGAAAGATAGACAATTTCACCGTTCGTGAACTTGGTAGTGCTCGGAGTCTGCAGGCCGCCATCTACGAAATTGGCATCGGGCACGCGGTCCTTACTGAGGAAGCCGGCGCAGTAGAGGTCGGCTGCGGTGGGCGTCTGATAGCGCACGGTGGGTACGTTCGTCGAGGTGGCGATCACACCCGACCCATCCGACGAAGCCTGCTGAGCCCCAGCAATAGCGGCCAGCATCAGCAACAACAATCCTGTTTTCTTCATGTTACCTCCGGTTCGCTACCGCCAGTACTCAGTCGGCCCGAAACCTATCTCTCTCTCTGGACGAGGGTTACAGCCGGAAGGTAACAAGGCCTGGGGGGTGGGTCAAGGTTACGAGGGTGTCAGCCGCCCTGCTCCCAAAGTGCGTGACAAAGCTTTGTTAATCCATTGTTGCATCTGCGCTTACGCCCTTGTAATATCGCGCCGACCTTACGTTCAGCCCCGTGGCTCTTTCATCCCACATCACGCCACGCTTCTTGCCCCTCCGTTTACCCAAGGTCTGCCTGGCGCTGACCGGAAATTCCGCCGACGAAATGCTCGATACGGCAGAGGCGATGGCGCGTGATAACCCTTTTCTGGAGTTCCGCTTGGACCACCTGAAGCAGCCGGCTGCGGCACTCCCGAAGATTCGCCGGTTTCTCGAGACTCACCAGTACGTCACGGCCATCGGTACCTGCCGTAGAGCGGTGAGCGGCGGCAATTTCAAGGGCTCCTTGGCCGCGCAGTTGGAGATTCTGGCCAAAGCTGCGGCGGCCGGATGCCAACTGGTTGACTTGGAAATAGAAAGCGGCCTGAAGTGCAAGCCGGACGTCGTCGCAAAGTTACGAGCACGCGCCGCCCTGATTGTTTCCTCGCACGATTTTCGGGCCACTCGTGGCCTGGAGCGGACGCTGGAGAAGATGCTCGCGATCCCCGCCGACTTCTACAAGGTCGTTGCGAGCGCTACGACTCTCTCCGACAATGTAACCATGATGAAGTTCCTGCAGGCCCAGAGTGACAAGCATGCACTGATCGGCCTCTGTATGGGCGAACAAGGCATCATCAGCCGCGTGCTCGGAGTACGCGCGGGAAGCGCATTCACTTTTGCCGCCGTGAGTGCCGGCCAGAAAACTGCTCCCGGCCAGGTCAGCGCGCAACAACTGCGCGGCATTTACCGCATCGAGCAGGTGGATGCCGCTACACGTGTCTACGCGGTGGCGGGCGATCCTATTGGGCATTCTCTTTCCCCTGTCATCATGAACATCGCGTTGCGCCGCGAGAACGTGAATGCCGTTTATCTTGCGCTCCATGCCAAAACGCTCAAAGACCTGCTTCACTGCGTCCGCGAAATTCCCCTGCATGGGCTTAGCATCACCATGCCCTACAAGCAGGACATTCTCGAGTATCTCGACAATACCGACGCCCATACCTCCAAGGTCGGCGCCTGCAACACCGTAGTTCGCGGGCAGGATGGCAAGCTCTACGGTTTCAATACCGATATCGCCGGCGTGATTCGGCCTCTGGAACAGAGGCTTTCGATCGATGGATCCAAGGTGCTGGTCTTAGGCGCAGGCGGCGCCGCCCGAGCCGCTGTTTTCGGGCTCAAGGAGCGGGGGGCCGAAGTCTGGATCCTTAACCGGAGCGTGGCCAAAGGGCAAAAGCTGGCCCGCCAGGCGAAAGCGCGTTCGGTAAAGAGGCCCGATCTCCACAAAATGGCCTTCGATGTGATCATTAACGCTACTCCGGTCGGGATGAATGGCAGCGACTCACCTCTGAAAGAGAACGAAATCAAAGCGCGCATTGTGTTCGATATGGTTTACGATCCGGTGGAAACGCCGTTGCTTCGCAAGGCACGAGGAATGGGACTCTCAGTCATACCAGGAGTTGAGATGTTTGTTCACCAGGCAGCCCGTCAGTTCGAGATCTGGACCGGCAAGCCCGCTCCTGCCGACGACATGCTGCGGGCCGTAACCATCGCCCTCCAGGAGCGGACCAATGCGAGGCGCGAGAAGTCCGGCGCGACTGGCAGCGGTCTCCCAACTTGAAACTCGTCGATGCATTTCTCGCAACAAAGGTTGCAAAAGTAGCCCGTCTCGAATAAGATTCACTTTGGACGCTGTTTCTGGCGGCCATCTCGTTGTTACCATCACCTTTCTTCCAGGTAGGAAACGCAGCGCAGCCCAAGCTTTGAAAAAAATCTAAAGGGGTGGCGGCTCAGACCCCGGTGCAATTCGGAGAGAATGCATGGCGTGGTACGCGTACTGCCTCACGGAACACCAGACTCTAGCCAACGGTGTTCGCGCCCGTCGTCCTTATGTTCTCGAGGGAATTCAGGGAGTGGGTGGCGCCCCGGTAATGAGCTATCCGAGCGGGGAATTCGCGGTGATTGTCAGCGAATTTGACCGGACCACCACGAAATTAGAGGAGAAGTCCGTCCTCGAACATGCCCGCGTCGTCAGCGTCAGCTTCCGAACCGCCACCGTCTTACCCTTCCGCTTTGGTACGATCTTCGACACCGAAGACGCCATCCGACAGGCTGTACGCGCTAACCGGCGCACCTTCTGCGAGAGTGTGGCGAAGCTGCGCGGCAAGTCGGAAATGCGAATCAAACTCGTGGTTCGCGACGGTTCCCTGCGCGCCGCCATGGAAGAAATCGAACTGCCGGATACGGTCGGTCGCGAGTATCTCGCCAAGTTGAGGGAAAAGGCCTCGCGCGATCGGGAGCGTCAAACCAAGGCTCGCGCGCTGTCGGTACAAGTGCACAAGCTCTTCAATCCGCTGGAAGAGGAAGTCAGCTGCAAGAAAGTCGATGCTGACGGAATGCTCCTCGACATCGCTCACCTGATCGACACCAAGTCCATCGAGAAGTATCAGAACCGCTACAACACCGCAGCCAAGCAACTGAAGAACTGCGAACTGGTCGTGACCGGGCCTTGGCCGCCCTACCACTTCCTGCCCGAAAAGCTTCGCACCGTAGCCGGCCATAACTAACGATTTCAGCCAGATGCGCAGGCCCCCGACCTCGGGGGCCGCGCTGCTTCTATCGGAGTAGCCTGCTGCATCCAATGTGCAGGTTTGTGCATTCAAAGCCGAGTTCAGCCCTCCAACCAGACCGCAATCCGCCCGTGCACTTGTGGTATAAGCTTCTTGTTTACAGATAGTTGCCAAACTTAGCCAATCCGTCGTCGGCGGTTTACCATTTTGGTTCGGCAAGTGCACGTTTACGCCTCAAGCGAAGAGGCCGCAACCGTTTGAACCACTTCTCTCTCAACAACGTTCTCGACATCTCTCGTTGCCGTTGCTGGATGTCCCCCAAACGGCGCCAAACATATCTTCTCTGACTCCTGCCACTCTGCCTCTTTGAAAAGGGTGGCCCCGTGAGGGGCCGCTTTTTTTGTTTGCCGCGCTCGATTACACTCACCGTTCCGCACCTGTTGTAATCGCGGTCTTGTTATTCTCGATAGATACCGAACATGAAACATGCCCTTCTGACCTTCCTCGTTCTGGTTTTCCTGCCCTCCGAATTGTATTCACAAAGCAAGGCGGCTACGCCGTCTGCGCTTCCTAGAGAGCTGACGGAACAGTTGCAGGCGATTCGCGATGCCGCACTTTCCAGCGACTACGCCTGGCGGCAGCTCTCTCACCTCACCGAGAACATCGGCCCGCGTCTGGCGGGATCGCTGCAAGCTCAGGCTGCGTCGGAGTACGTGGCCGCCGAAATGCGCCAGCTTGGCCTAGAAGTGCGCCTTGAGCCGGCGCAAGTCTCGCATTGGATCCGGGGAGAAGAGCGCGCGGAACTCGTCGAATTCCCGGGGCGGCCCGCGCAGGTTACCCAAAAAATCATCCTGACGACCCTCAGTGGCAGTTCCGCAACTCCCGCCGAGGGCATAACTGCCGATGTCATCGTGGTGCACAGCTTCGACGAACTCACCGCTCTGGGCCGCAACAAGGTCGCGGGCAAGATTGTGCTTTTCAACGTGCCCTACGACAAAGCCAAAGCGGCAGGGGGGTTTGCCTTCGACGCTTACGGCGAGGCCGTCGTCTATCGCGGCCGCGGGGGAAGAGCCGTCGCCGATCTGGGAGGCGCCGCGTCCCTGATTCGCTCCGTCGGGACCGCCGAGTACCGCCTTCCGCACACCGGATTCAGTTACCCTGCTCCCGTCCCGGCGGCCGCTCTCGCCGCCGAAGATGCCGATCTCATCGAGCGCCTCGCGGCGCAAGGCCGCGTGCGCATGCACCTGGTTCTGACTCCTCAGGCTCTTCCCGACACTACGGGCTACAACGTAGTCGCCGACCTGAAGGGCTCCGAGCACCCGGAACAGATCGTGGTCGTCTCCGGCCATCTTGACTCCTGGGATCTCGGACGTGGCGCGATTGACGACGGCGCGGGAGTGGCCATCGCCATGTCAGCCGCCGAATTGCTGCAGCGCCTGCACCTTCACCCGAAGCGTACGCTGCGCGTGATTGCCTGGATGGACGAAGAGAACGGCGGGGGAGGACACGACGCCTACGCCAGAGATCATAGAGACGAGTTTGCCAACCACATTGCAGCCATCGAGAGCGACGCGGGCGCCGGGCATCCACTGGGTTTTTCCGTCAAAGTGTCCCCGCCGGCAGCCGCGATGCTCCGCCCGGTTCTGGAAGTCTTGCGCCCCATCGGCGCGACTGTTCTGCGGACCACGAACGTGAGTCCGGGATCTGATATTGAACCGCTTGTGGATTCCGGTGTGCCAGGTATCGGCATCATCCAGGATTCCCGGAAATACTTTGACTACCATCACACCGCCGCCGACACGCTCGACAAAGTCGATCCGCAGCAACTCCGCGAAAACGCTGCTGCCATGACCGTGATGGGGTACGCCCTCGCCGCCATGCCCGACCTGCTGCCGAGGTAAGCGAGGTCAGAGGTAAGAGGTCGGCTTGCAGAGGTGAAATGCAGATCGTGGAATTTCCAGCGCGACGACCGAATCAGGAATGCCGGTGTTTGCAGCGCGAAACTTGATTACCTCTGCAATCTTACCTCTTACCTCTTACCTCTTACCTCTGTCCTCCAGTTGACGCTTCTTCTCTTTGGCGCTTACCATATTCGTTTGGCTTGACGAATTTAGAAGGCTCTGGGGGCACGGCGTGCGTTCCAGGGCAGGCCGCAAACCATGGACAAGAAGAAGTTAGAGTATTTCCGCAAGAAACTGGAAACCCGCCAAAAGGAACTGCGCCACATGGTCACCCGCAACCAGCAGGACGGGCGCAGTGCCGATGAAGAGGCCACCCAGGACATTGCCGATCGCGCCGCCAGCTCCTACAACAAGGAATTCCTTTTCAGCCAGAGCAACAACGATCGACAATTGCTGAACATGGTCGACAGCGCCCTCGCGCGCCTTCGCGAGGGAACGTTTGGGGAATGTGTCTCTTGTGGCAAAGAGATCAACGCCAAGCGTCTGGAAGCCGTGCCCTGGACCCGCCACTGCATCGAGTGCCAGGAGAAAGCAGAAAAAGGCCAACTGGAAGCGGCCCGCTAGATCCTGATCGGATATTCTCGAACCGCCGCTGTCGCGCGGCGGTTTTGCTTTTCTAGGAGATCGGCGCCCCTCCTCGCTCGCAGGAACGCTTTTAAGCTGTGCTGTCCTGTGATTCTTAGCAGCGGAAATTCACATCCAGTTCACACCGTGGTGACAATTCCTATACACACCGCACCTATCGTCTTGTACAACTCGGGTTTCAATTCGTGGGGCGTGAGCAATTCATTTTCAACTTCACCGAAGGAGCTCACGATATGTCCGATTCCCTTGCTGTATCCACTCCCAGGAGGTTGATGGCGTCGCTGTTGACTGCTGTCATCGCCTTGGGACCCAGCATCACACCCGCATTCGCCGCGAACCAGCCGATCAGGAACGGCGCGATCGCCACCCCCATCCAGCACCTGGTTGTGATCTTCCAGGAGAACGTTTCCTTCGACCACTACTTCGGAACCTATCCACACGCCACCAATCCTCCGGGCGAGCCGAAGTTCAAGGGCGCCGCAAACACGCCAGTGGTCAACGGTTACACGAACGCGCTTTTGAATTTCAACCCCAACCTGAATCCCGCGAACGGAGCCGGGGCTTCCAATCCGTTTCGTCTCGATCGCTCGCAGGCGGTCACGGCCGATCAGGATCACGATTACACCCCCGAACAGCAGGCGTATGACGCCGGCGCAGTCGATCTGTTTCCCGCATTTACGAGTTCGGGCGGCAATCTGGTGATGGGCTATTACGACGGCAACACCGTCACCGGTCTCTGGAACTATGCCCAGTTCTACGCCATGAGCGACAACTCGTATGGCACCACCTACGGTCCCTCGACTCCGGGCGTGCTCAATCTGGTTTCCGGCCAGACCAACGGCGTGACCGCTACCTTGAACGGCACCGGCGACGAAACCCCCGGCGGCAGCGACGGCTCGCTCACCGTGATCGGCGATCCCGATCCCATTGGCGACGTTTGCTCGAATCCAACCCGCAATCAAGTCACTATCGGCGGCAAGAACATCGGCGACCTCCTTAGCGCTGCCGGGATCAGTTGGGGCGGATTCATGGGTGGGTTCGATCTCACGATCACGAATCCGAACGGCACCACGGGCTGCAAAAGGAGTACAGCTGGTCTTGCAGGAACCACCGCCGACTACATCCCCCACCACGCTTTCTTCAACTACCATGCCTCCACCGCCAATCCGGCGCATACTCGTCCTGCCAGCATAGCTGAGATCGGGCACAACGGCCCCGCCAACCACAACTACGACACGAACGACTTCTTCGCCGCTGTGTCCGCTGGCAACTTCCCCGCCGTCAGTTTCATCAAGGCGCCTGCTTATCAAGACGGCCACGCCGGTTATTCGAACCCGCTCGACGAGCAGACCTTCATCGTGAACCTGATCAACTTCCTCCAGGTGCAGCCTTCCTGGAGCAGCACCGCGGTGGTGATCATGTACGACGACTCGGATGGCTGGTACGACCACCAAGTCGCGCCTGTCGTCAACACTTCCACCGGGACTGCCGACGCTCTCACCGGACCGGGAACTTGCGGTAACGGCGCGACCGCGTTGCCCGGAATCAATCCCGCCAATCAGCATGCGGTCGGCCGCTGCGGTTACGGACCACGCCTGCCCTTGCTGGTTGTCTCTCCCTGGGCGAGACAGAACTTCGTAGACCATTCTGTCAGCGACCAGAGTTCCATCATCCGCTTCATCGAGGACAATTGGCTCGGCGGTCAGCGCATCGGCGGAGGCTCGTTCGATGGCATCGCTACCTCAATTTCGCAGATGTTCAACTTCAACAAGATTCGCAGCAACTCCCACTTGATCCTGAATCCGTCCACCGGGCAAAAAGACTAGCTATCCTGGCCATCCAGCCAAACGGGCATGAAGGCTCTGCCTTCATGCCTGTTCCACGTTTGGCCGAAACTTTTCCGTTCAGCGCGGGTTGGAATTCGAAAGACCACGGAGCTCGATCTCCTGAGGAGAAGAATGATGTCGAGATTTGGAAAGTTCCTGGCCGCCGCGCTCTTGCTCTTCGGCTTGACCGCGTTGGCGCAGGAGTCGAGCGAGCCGCCTGCAACTCCTGCCCCCACCCCTACCCCCGTTCCCAGACATCATCCGACACAGACCGACCAGGCCGAAAAGCGCCTTAAGCGCCTCAGCAAGCGGCTCAGCCTCACCGACGATCAACAAGAAAAGCTGCGCCCCATCCTGCAGGATGAAGCAAGACAGATGAAGGCCGTCGATGACGATACATCCCTTACTCCCCAACAAAGACACAAAAAGACGCGGGAGATACGGATGGCCTCGCGGTCGCAAATGGACGGCATCTTGACCGACGAACAGAAGAAGCAACTCCAAAGCGAGCGGCCGCATGGCGCCGGTCCGCACCATGGACGTCACAGCGCCCCGGCTCCAGGGACAACCGCGCCCGATTCGAGCACGCCCCAGTAGATCTCCAACTCTGTCCCCATACTCGTCTGGAGAAACAGAAGGGAGTTGCCGCGCCAGGCCTGGAGAACCCTGCCTGCTGTACTCTGGAGCACATGAGCTCCCTGACCCTGTTTGGCGTGTTTGCCGTCACGGCCATGCTTGTGACCTACGCTCTCGAGAAACGCAGCCCTTGGTTCATCCTGGCCTTTGCTGCATCCTGCGCTCTTGGATCGGTTTATGGATTTCTTCAGGGAGCGTGGCCGTTCGGAGTGATTGAGGCCATTTGGGCCCTGGTGGCGTGCCGCCGCTGGCATCAGGAAAGAACGTCGAAGCCGGCCGGGGCAATTTGAGGATCCGCTTTTGACGCTCCTAAAACCGCCCTGCTAGACTAAAAGTTTATCAGCCCATCCGTAGGCAAAGAAGGAACCCGTGCGCGCAGAGACCCGGCACCAACTAAAAGAGGACCGCTTCAGCAAGGCTACCTTTCAGGCGGCGGAGAAGACCGTTGACTGGACCGTAGAGCACAAGTCCACGTTGGTGGTTGCGACCATTGTCGTGGTCGTGGCCGCCGCCATCGGTTTTGGCGGCTGGTACTACATCAGAACCCAGGATGCAAAGGCCAGTCTCGATCTCGGCGTTGCCACCCGCGTGCTGGAGCAGCCGATCCGTCCAGCCGGTGTCCCGGCGCAGCCCGGCTATCCGAGCTTCGCTTCTTCTCAGGAACGGGCGACCGAAGCGCGCAAGAAGTTCCAGGCCATCGTCGACCAGTATCCGCACACGCGCACCGCCGACATGGCCCGCTATTTTGTCGGACTCACATCCTCGCAGCTCGGAGACAACGCCTCCGCCGAACGCAATTTGCAGGAAGTCTCCAACTCCTCCAACAAAGACCTGGCATCATTAGCCAAATTCGCGCTAGCGTCGGTGTATCGAGGAGAGAACAAGAACCCACAAGCCGTAGATCTCTACAAGCAGCTGATTGACAAGCCCACGACAACCGTCAATAAGGTCACTGTCCAGCTCGAACTTGCCCAGTTCTACGAGAGCCAGCAGAAGCCGGATGAGGCCAAGCGCATCTACGATCAGATTCAGAAAGAGAATCCGGCCACTCAGGAAGCGCAATTAGCGCAGCAGCGGGCCGGCAAGCTGAAGTAGAAACCCGGTCGGCTCAGCGGGGCAGGAATCCTTCCCGTTCGGCGAACTCTTGCACTCGCTCGCGGATCTCATCGCGCACTCTGCGGAACACCGCCATCCGTTCCTCCTCGGATCCCGTGGCCGCCGCTGGATCTTCAAAACTCCAATGCAGCTGATAGAGAGCGCCGGGAAATACAGGGCAAGCCTCGCGCGCCGAGTCACAGACGGTGATCACGAACAGAAAGTCCTGATTGAGGAGGTCGTCCACATGCTTGGATTGGTGGCTCGAGATATCCACGCCGGCCTCGCGCATCGCGGAAACAGCCATCGGATTGATTCCTGCCGGTTTTGTGCCCGCGCTGATCACTTCCGCGCGACTGCCGGCAAAGTGCCGAAGCCAGCCTTCCGCCAACTGACTTCGGCAGGAATTGCCCGTACAAAGAAAGAGGACTTTGCGCGACGTCATATGTTTCACTTCGGCAGATCGTTCCCCTGCGATCTCGGTGCCCCCCCGGTGGTTCAAGCTTTTCCGCGAACTGCAACGAACTCACAGAGGTCCCCCCTACTCTACGTCGGTTCGGAACGGCGAAGCCGGCAGTCCATCGCGGTTGAAGAGATTCACATCCGGAACATTCGCCCAACCGTAGCGAACCGCCGCGGGGTTCTTCACCTGGTCGCTGGACACCTCGACCGTGCGTCCTTTGATCTCCGCCTTCGCGGGAACAAAGTCCGTGTCCGCACCGGCAATGGTGAATCCCTTTAGTTCACCGTCCTGAGCCATCAGCCCGCTGCCTGTGTGAGTGAACTCCAGTACCGCCTTATCTCCTTTGAACTGGACCCGGCTGAATAGCGGCCCTGAATACTCGATCTTCTTGCCGTAGGCCAGGGCCTGCGCCGCCAGCGCCAGCCGATGGCCTACAACCTGTTTGTGGGAGGGATGAATGTCCTCGGCATCACCCGCATCGGTGATGACTGCCATGGCCGTCTGCGGAGATTTCGCCAGGGTCAGAAACTGCGCCTCGCGAATTTCCGGCGTCATGTCGATGTGGGGTGCGATCTGCACGAACAGGAACGGAAAATCTCCCTCCCCCCAGTGCATGCGCCAGTCACTGATGAGCAACGGAAACAACTCGCGATACTGTTTGCCGTGACCGCTGTTGGCTTCTCCCTGATACCAGGTCACGCCGCGAATCGCGTACGGCACGAGCGGTGAAATCATTCCATTGAACAACACGCTGGGTTGATGAGGATTGTCGGGGCTGGGATAGGAAGGAAAGACAGGCGCCGACTCGAGTGTGCCGCCGATCCGATACTGCCACGTTCCGCTCAAAGAGATGGGCGCCGGTGCGCTCCCTTCCGGCATATCGAGAAGCATCGCGTCCGGCTTGCCATACATCCCGCCGCCTCCACCCGTGTCCAGCACTCGTACCGCGATCACGTTCTTGCCAGGGTGGAGCACGCCGGACCCCAGCTGGTAGTCGCGAGGCGCATTCCAGTTCTCAGTCGCGCCGACTTGGACGCCGTTAACCCATGTCGTATCGTAGTCATCGATCGGCCCCAGGTGCAGCGTCGCTTTCTTGCCCACCCACGAGTCGGGCAACTCGATCTCCTTGCGAAACCACACGACGCCATCGAAACCCGGCAAGCCCGCTTTCTCCCAATACGCGGGCAGATCCATCGACTTCCACCCGCTCGGATCGAGTACCGGGACACTCCACGTCATGCCCTGGGAACCGGTGTCGTATTTCAGATACCAATCAGCCCCCGCCTTCCTGTAGCGCTCGATCGCCTCCGCGGGATTTTCCGCAGCCAACCGGACTAGATCAATGGAAACCTGCAACCCCGAGATCTGCGTCAGGGAGTCGGAGCTGGTCCATGATTCTGCTTCGGTGCCGCCCCACGCGGAAAACAAAATTCCGATCGGCACACCTTGAGCCTTATACAAGTCGCGCGCAAAGAAAAATCCGACCGCCGAGAACTGTATTGCAGTTTGTGGAGTACACACAACCCATGCTCCGCCTTCGTTCGCAGCCGGTTCGGCGGCGACGAGATCGGGGACATGAAATTGGCGAATCATCGGGAAGTCAGCACCGGCAACCTCCTGCTCCCAGTTGTCGATGGGCTTCTGTCCTTCAGCCAGACCGAGTGTGCGTTCCATATTGGACTGGCCGCTGGCAATCCAGACTTCCCCGACGACCACGTTTGCAATCTGCACTTTGTTGTCGCCGGTGATGGTCATGGTACGCGGCGTCGCGCTGGCCTCCATGGCCTTCAATCGCACCATCCATCGGTCGTGCGCGGCAGTGGTCGTCACTTTCTGTCCCGCAAACTCGACAGTGACCTTCTCTCCGGTCCGAGCGGTTCCCCAGACTGGAACATCCATGCCGCTCTGCAGCACGGCGTTGTCAGCAAATAGGGTGTTGGGTTTAACTTCCGCGAACGAAACTGAGCTCGACAATAAAATCAGGGCAAGAATATGCAGAAGGACTTTGCGATTCATAGGATGAATGTGATTGCGCTCCCAATCTATCACGCGCGTTTCGAGCGTCAAGGAAGATGAGGAAGAGCGCCGCGCACCGCCTAAGCGCGCTTACTGTCGGACAATCTGTTGCAGGCAGGAAACCAGCGTTTCGATATCGGTGGCAGTGTTGTACACGTGCGGAGTCACGCGCACCGAGCTGCCGCGCACGCTGACAAAGACTTTCTGGCGCGCCAAGAGGTCAGGCAAGCCCGGTGGGATGCCGTCTTTTTTTCGCAGCGCCAGGTAGTGCGGCGCACGGAGATTTTCCGGCGGCGACAAGAACCCCAGTTCCGTAGTCGCTTCCGCCAGGCGCCGGTTCAACGCGCCCGCCGTTTCAGAAATCTGCGGCACGCCCCACTCCAGTAATTGCTCCATCGCCTGTTTCGCTGCGGGCAGGAGCGCAAAATTCGACCGCTCCCCCATGTCGAAGCGCCGCGCTCCCGCATCGTAGTTTTCCGTATACACAATCAAGCTGGAAAAATCGCGAGCGTTGGCGCGCTGAATCCAGTTTTCCTCCAGGGGCTGCCCATCATGCCACTTCGGCGCGGCATACAGAAACCCCGTCGTGTACGGCCCCATCAGCCATTTGTAATTGGCAGCAACGGCAAAATCCGGCTGCACTTCGCGCACGTTGAAAGGCAACGCACCCAGCGACTGCGTGAGGTCCAGCACCAGCGCGGCGCCGATTCTTCGGCAAGCCTCTCCAACCCTCACCAGGTCGAGTTTTCCGCCACTCGTCCACTGCACGTTGGGAAGCGCCGCGATCGCGACATCCTCAGTGAGAGCCTGGAGTACCGCTCCGGTCCAGTCGCCATCCTCAGGCCACGGCACAATCTTGAGCGCTCCACCCTGCTTTTCCACCAGCCTCTGCCACGGGTAGTAATTTGACGGAAACTGCTCGTCGAGCAGCAAAACGGATTGCCCCTTCCCTAATGACAGATTGTGTGCGGCAGTCGCGATCCCGTAGCTGGCTGAGGGCACAATGGCAACACAATCCGCCGACGCGTTGATGAGCCGACCCGCGGTCGCCCGGAACTCCTCAGCCCCACTGAAGAACTTGTCCGGCGTGATTTCCCACGGGTGCTGTTTCCGCGCGAGACCCGCATGGCCCGCCTCGACCACCGGCTTCATCAGCGGCGACATGTAGGCACAGTTCAGATATGCGACGTCGTCGGGGATATCGAAAAGATGGCGCTGGCAGGGAATCATGAGCTAGTCTGTGAAGTCTTCAAGTGTACCAATCCTAAAAGGAACATGCGCCATGACGAATCAGAAGAACTTATGTTTCACATTCATCGCACTCGCGGTCCTCGTGATTGCTCCTCATGCGGTAGCCCAGGAAGCCAACTCGAGAACGTCCCCCGCCTTCGCTCGCGCCCAGCACCTCAAGCGCGGCATCAACCTCAGCGAGTGGTTCGCGCAGGTCTATGACAAGCGCGGCTACACCAAGGAACATCTTGAGACCTGGAACACCGCCGACGACATCGCGCTCATAAAATCCATGGGTTTCGACCACGTGCGCCTGAGCGTAAACCCACAGCCGATGTTCACCGAGCGGCAGCCGCAAAAGCTTCCCGCAGACTATGTCGGCTACCTCGATGCCGCCGTGAAAATGATTCTCGATCATGGACTCACCGTCGTAATCGACATGCACCCCGAAAGCGATTTCAAACATCGTCTGAACACTGACGACAGTTTCGTCCAGCAGTTCGCCGATTTCTGGCGCGCGGTGGCGCAGCACTACTCGACCTGGGACCCCGACCGCGTCATCTTCGAAATTCTGAATGAGCCTGAGTTCACTGACCGCTACCGCTGGCTCGGTGTGCAGATGAAGCTGGCCGCCGCCATCCGGGAGGGCGCGCCGAAGCACACCATTATCGCTGCCGGGGCGCGCTGGTCGGATGATGACGAACTCGTTTTCCAGGAACCGTTGGCCGACCCCAACGTCATCTACAATTTCCATTTTTACGATCCGCACATCTTCACCCATCAGGGAGCCACCTGGGGTGAGTACTACTGGCAATGGCTGAAAGGATTGCACTATCCTTCAGCGCCCGAGAATGCCGAGCGCGTCGCAGAGTTGGCACCGGAAGAACTCGACCGCCTCCGTGTGATCCGCTACGGCCGCGATCACTGGGACGCCGCCCGCATCGCAGCCGACATGCAGCAGGCCGCGGCCTGGGCGCACCGCCGCGCTGTTCCTCTGGTATGCAATGAGTTCGGTGTATTCCGCGTCTACTCCGAGCCGCAGGACCGCCAAGCCTGGCTGCACGACGTTGTCACGGCCCTGGAACATAACGGTATCGGCTGGACCATGTGGGACTACTCCGGAGGCTTCGGCGTCGTCGACAAGAAAGAGGGCAAAGCTGTGCCGGACGAGAACGTGCTGAAAGCGCTCGGCCTGAAGTAGTGCGTGGCGGCCGGCATTACGTCTGAGCAGTATTGTGAAACGGAGGAAGCCTGTGAAAAGAGCATCGCGGCGTCGATTTCTGAAAACCGGATCGATGGCGGCCGGAGCGGCCATGATCATCCGGTCCGTACCGTCATCGGCGGGTCCCTCCACAAAAGAGGTGGTGACGCCTCCGTTGTCCCTCTTCGATTACGCCCAGGTGCAACTGCAAGGGCCATTGCGCCAGCAATTCGATTATCTTCACAATCTGCTTTTCCACCTTGATGAGGATGCCCTGCTGAAGCCTTTCCGTCAGCGCTCCGGCATGCCCGCTTCGGGACCCGATATGGGCGGGTGGTACGACAACTTTGCGGGATTCGACGCGCACGGGGATTTTCACGGTTTCATTCCCGGCCACAGCTTTGGCCAATACATCTCGGGACTGGCGCGTGCTAGCGCGGTTACCGGTTCCAGACCAACGCAGGAGAAAATTGCGCGGCTGATTCGTGGTTATGCACAGACGGTGGAGCCGTCCGGCAAGTTCTATATTGGTTATCATCTTCCTGCTTATACCTATGACAAGACCTGCTGTGGGCTGATCGACGCTCACGAATTTGCACACGACCCGGATGCGCTCGACGTTCTATGGCGCAGCACGCAAGCGGCCCTGCCTCATTTGCCGGAACGAGCGCTCAACCGGAGAGAAATGTGTGCCAGACCCCACACCAGCGATGCTGACTGTTGGGATGAAAGTTACACGCTCCCCGAAAATCTCTTGCTTGCGTATCAACGCAGCCACGATCCACGTTATCGCGAGCTGGCGCTGAGATTCGTGGAAGAGGACTACTTCAGCCCGCTGTCCGAAGGAAAGAATGTTCTCCCCGGAGAACATGCCTACAGCCATGTCAACGCTTTCAGTTCTGCTGTGCAGACCTACCTGGCCACCGGCGACGACAAGTATCTGCGCGCAGCCAGCAATGGGTTGAAGATGGTCCAGGAACAGAGTTTTGCCACCGGAGGATGGGGACCGAGCGAGGCCTTCGTCGAGCCCGGCAAGGGGCAATTGGCAGAGAGCCTGGATAAAACCCATGACAGTTTCGAGACACCCTGTGGCGCCTATGGGCACTTCAAGATCACCCGCTATCTCTTGCGCATCACCGCCGACTCGCGGTTCGGCGACAGCATGGAGCGCGTCCTCTATAACACCATCGCGGGGGCCAGGCTGATCCAGCCGGATGGCACCAGTTTCTACTACTCGGACTACAGCAACGCCGGCGCCCGCAAAGGCTGGCATAGAGACAAATGGCCGTGTTGCTCCGGTACCTTTCCTCAACTCGCAGCGGACTACGGAATCAGTTCGTACTATCCGGCTCAGGACGGCATTTACGTCAACCTGTTTATTCCCTCCCGCGTCACGTGGTCTCCAGGCGGAGCGCGTTGTACGCTGACCCAGCAAACTCGATATCCCTCCGCAAATTCAACCCAGATGGATCTGGCCCTGCCGCGAAGCCAGACGTTCACGATCTATCTCCGCATTCCGGAGTGGTCGGGAGCGAAGAATATTGTGGCTGTGAATGGCAAGCGAGTGGAGAATCCGGCCGCACCGGGAAAGTTTCTTGCCTTGCATCGCACCTGGAAGAATGGAGACCGGATTGAATTGGAACTGGATATGCCCCTGCGTCTCGAGGCGGTCGACGAACAGCACCCGAATCAGGTTGCGCTTCTCCGCGGGTGCGTGGCGATGTTTGCCGTAGGCGATCCGGTCATGAAGGTCACGCGCCAGGATCTGCTCGCTGCCACCGTTGTTTCGCAAGGTTCGGACGACTGGACGGCGAAAACATCAGCAGGCGCACTGACGCTGCGTCCCTTCATGACCATCGGAGACGAACCCTATCGGCTATATCAGAAGGTCGACCGGTGAAGCCAGCGATCATCAGGGATTAGTCAGCCGAAGCAGCATGACTGCGCTCGTGTTCGGCCTCGATCTCTTCCCGAAGTTGCTGCCCCAGACTCTGCGCCACCGAATTTAGATCCCTGGCCAGAGCCAGCCGCCATTTCTCCACCGACTGCTGGGCCAGTTCTTCGATCTGCTGTCCGGCAGCCTGCGCTGTTTCCTCACCCTGAACCTTCAACGAGCCGGAGAATGACTTCTCAATCCGGTTCTGGATCGTCCGCAGATGTCCGCACACCTCATCTACCTGCCGGTCGGCTTCATTCCCGGCCTGCGTCTGCAGGTCTTTGACAGCCGCGGCCACAGCCTCTTCGAGCTGTCTGCGGGCTCCGGCCACGATCTCAGTAGCCAGATTCTGCAAGTGACCGTCCAGTTCCGCTTCGAGCCTGCGCACCGCTTCGTTCAGCGCTCCCATGCTCCGGCCCAGGTCGGTCACTTCGGCCTGCAACTGCGACGCCTTGGCGGCGCCATCGGCCTGAATCTGTTCGATCTCGCGGCGGTAAGTATTGTGCCCGTCCGACAGGCGCCGCTCCAGTGAACCCACCAGTTCCTCGCTATAGGTTTCGAGACGTCCTCGGGTCTCCTGTGCTTGCCGCTGCAGTTGCTGGACGCCCACCCGCACCTGTTGCTGCGTGGTCAGCGTGAGTTCCTGCGACAAGGCCTGCGCCCGCTGTTGGACGGTATGAAGTTCGCCCGAGAGCCGGTGGCGGAATTCCGACAAGGCCTCGCCGATCTTCTGATCAATCGCTTCTTTCGCCGAACTGAACGCTTCCGCGGCCTGCTCGCGCGTCTGCTCCAGAACGCGCGCACCCAGGTCCTGCCGCAGGCGCTCCCACAACTTCTCGGCCAGCTCCGGAGGAATATGGCCAAGGGAAACTTCGAATCGGTTGCGCCGCGCCTCGCGCGACAACTTCTCGCGCACGTCGCCCATTTCCTCCTGCAGGGGGCGAACATACTTGGCAAGAATGCCGCGCAGACGGTCTTCGGAGAGTTGCTCTTCAATCTTGCTGAGAATGGCCTGAGACGACGCCGAACGTGCCTGCGGCTTCTGTACCACAATCGGCCCGGCCGCGGACTTCTGGGCTACCGCTTCCACGCTGGGCGTCGGCATCTCGATCACCCGCCAATCATCCGGACACGCTTCCAATCCCCAGAAGTTTCCCGGCCGTTCCAGCCGCGCGCCCAGCATCCAGTCTTGTCCGTCCGATCCCATGGGCATGCAAGCAACGACGTAGGCGACTGCTTCCCGGCCCTCCGCGCTGTGCAAGCGCAACGGGATACCGCTGCTCAAGCGAATGGGAAAACGCAGCGCGCACCCGTGCGCGCTGACCACCAGCGTCTCGCAAACTTCGGAGAACTGGCCGTTCGACTCCAGGCTGGTGACGCGTACCGGCATATTCACCGGCACTCTTGAACTGCGCCGTGCTGCACGACCTTTGGACGCGGGCATTAGGCTCCTCGTGGCGGCAAGGCAGGTGCCGCCGTCTGTCCACTACGCCTCATCCATAGGGTAATGCGAGGTGGTGACCGCGTCCTCTCTCCGGAGTGAAGCCCAAAATGTGCAAGCGGGCAGGTAAGGTACTGCCCCTCCGTCCGAGCCGGGGTGTACTAAGGACCAAGGTCCGGTGGTGCGGAGGCGGACCCCGCGGCTGCGAGAACCTCTCAGATCTTCTGCCCCTTCCACTTCCCTCGCTTAAATAGCACCGCGCTTGCCCCCGCGATGAATCCCTCCGCAATCACGATCGCCCAGAACACGCCCTTCGATTGCCAATGCATTGGGATCGCCAGCCAATATGCGAGCGGAATCTCGAGCAGCCAGAAGCCGAAGAAGTTCACGATCGTCGGCGTCACGGTGTCGCCGGCGCCGTTGAAAGCCTGCAGCATTACCATGCCGTAGGCATATCCGATGTTGCCGTAACTGATAATGCGCAAACACGTCGCCGCCAGCGGCACAACTGTCGGATCCTGCGTGAACAGCCGCGCGATCGGCTCAGCCAGAAACACGAACAGCACTCCGACCGATCCGAGAAACAGCATGTTGTAGAACCCGGTGCGCCATACCGCCTGCTCCGCCCGCTCAGGCTTCTTCGCCCCCAGATTCTGTCCAACCAGCGTGGCCGCAGCGTTGCTCAATCCCCACGACGGCAAAATCACGAAAACAACGATGCGAATCGCGATCGTGTATCCCGCCAGCGCCGCCGCCCCGAAGATGCTCACGATGCGCACCAGTCCAATCCAACTTGTGTGCGCGATCGCAAACTGCAAAATTCCCGTCAAGGACACCCGCACCAGTCGCAGCAGAACGTTCCAGTTCACGCGAAGCTGTCGCGCGAGAATGCGAATCCGCTCCGTCCCCTTCAGCAGCCGATAAAACTGGTAGCCGACACCGATGCTTCTTCCCGTGAACGTCGCCAGCGCGGCGCCAGTCACGCCCAGCCGGGGAAAGGGGCCAACGCCGAAGATCAGGCAAGGATCGAGCACCAGGTTGATCAGGTTCGAGACCCACAGCAGGCGCATGGCGATCGCCGCATCTCCAGCACCGCGGAAAATCGCATTATTCAGAAACAACATGAGAATCGCCCCGCTGCCGCCCAGCGCAATGCGGGCATAGCCGCTGCCCGTAGCCACGATCTCCGGCGAGGCTCCCATCAGACGCAACAACTCTGGCGCGTAAATGAAACAGGGAATTCCGATGGCCAGTGAAGTGGTCAGCCCGAGCACAATCGCCTGCACCCCGGCGATGGCCGCGCCCTCCGGATATTTCTCTCCCGTGCGCCGCGCCACCATTGCGGTCGTTGACAGGCTCAATCCGATGCCGACCGCGAACACTAGGCTCAACAGTGATTCAGTCAGTCCCACGGTCGCCACCGCGTTCGCCCCCAGTCGACCGACGAAAAACACGTCAACCACGGCAAAGAGCGACTCCAGCACCATCTCGAGGACCATCGGTACCGCAAGCAGCAGGATCGCGCGGTTCAAACTGCCCGTCGTGTAGTCCTGATGCGATCCCCGGATCGCCTCCCACAGGGAGCGCCAGAGGCTGCTCTCCGGCGCAGGGCTTGGAGTGTCGATAGTCGAAGGCGCTTCCAAAGGTTCCATAAATACCTGAAAGGCTTTCTGCGCGCCGCTTCCATACAGGGAAGCACGCGATGAACGAATTCTGCTGAAATAACAAGGAGTGGTCCGCAGGAGCGGATCAGCGGGAAAGCGAATTAGACACGATCAAACATCGAAGCGATTCCTGAATTGAATCAGCAGAAGTAGTTTCTGCTGACGGATAACCCCGTGGTGAAATGTATTTTAGCCGGAACCGAAGCCGCGGGCAACGGGAAATCGATTCAGTCCAGGCTGCCCTGTTCTATCACGACGTTCTCTCGCACGATTAGCCGATGGGCGGCCATCTCGCGCAGCTTGGGCAGCACCCGCGTGACATGCTCGTCCGTGTCGACGAAGGAAACGACCACCGGCAGTTCGCCGCCCGCTTCGACCAGGTGCGCCGTATGCACCGAGCCTCGTCCCAGGAAACCGGCGACCGCATGGTAGGCCACCGCCCCGAAAACACCTTCTTCCCGCAGGTACTTCAATACTGCCAGATGCAGCGGGCGATGATGCCAGGAGTCGCCTTCGGTCAGGTACATCGTGACTTGAACCGCCATCGCGCCTGCCATTCTACAACCCTCGCGCCAGCGCGGCACCCGCCAGCACAGCCGCCAGGCACAACAGGTTGCTGAACAGGATATTCACTCCCATATTGAGCCACTGGCCTTGTTCCATCAGAGCGAAGCTCTCGAAGGCGTAGCTGGAAAAAGTCGTGTAGGACCCACAGAATCCGATCGCCACCAGCAATCGCCAGCGCGGGTCGAGCAGAACACGCTCGGTGGAGTACACAAGAAAAAATCCGAGCACGAGACTGCCCGTGACGTTGATGAGTAAAGTACCGTACGGAAACGCAGTCGAGAAGTGGCGTCCGATCAGGCCGCTCAGAAAGTACCGGGCACTGGCGCCTGCCACGGCGCCTGCAGCAATCCAGAGGTAGTTCAAAGTTGAGTCCTCCTGCAGAACTCGATCAGGATTCTGTAGGAGTTATCAGCCCGAAGGCGGTTAACGGCGAACTCCATCGCCGAGAGATTCAGTATAACGAAAAGCGCACGGCAGAAAGTAGCGACGAGTCCCGAAGGTAATTTGCCCTAACCGCTGGATGAGAGTCCATCGGCGCGCAAAAAAGGCCCGGATTTAGGAGTCCGGGCCGTCAAGTCTGTGGGGTGCGTCGAGTTCTAGATGATGTGATCCTTCTTCAGCTTGTCCAACTCCGCCTGCACGCCCGCGAGCCCTTGTTCGCTGTACAACATCAGTAGGTGCTCGCCGGTGATAAAGCTCAACACCGGATTGCGATAGCCGTTGTTGTACACAGACGCATTCGCCGGATCGTAGCCATAGCGCGGCGCCAGAGTTTGCAGAACCGTTTGAGCTGCAGTAACGGCCGGCCCGGAGTAAGTGAAGTCCGCGTCGGAAAGGTTGTGTAGCGTGTACTCGGCAAGCACATTGGTCTGGCCGATGTCGGCCAAATCAATAGCGACGGGATCGATCTGCGCCATGATGGCCGCAGCATGGATCCAATTCACCACTTTGTATTCGTTGCCGGACGTTGGGTTGGAATGCGCGCTCGCCTGGGTGATGACAAATGCAGGCGACAGACCGCGTACCATGGCTTCGGCAACGCTGATAATGTGGTGTCCGCCGGTCTTGGAATTACCCGCCGCCCCCCACGCGTCCGTCGTACCGTTGCCGCCAAAATTCAACTCCGGGAACTCCGATCCATCGGCATTCCACTGGAATACGATGCTTTTACCCCAATCGTGCCAGATCGGCGCCCCCACGATGATGTCCTGATCGATGAAGACCGTGCTTTTCTCGGCCGGCTTCTTGTCCAGAACTTTCGGGTCCAGTGACACAAAACCGTGCGACGAATGCCCATACATGGCGCGGTACTGATTCGCCAGGTACACGTCGGACGTGTCGTTGTTGGCCTCGTGAATCGGCAGGCCACCGGGATAGGAGTGATGTCCGCCGAACACGCTGCCCGGCGCGGAGAAGAACGTCTGCGGAAGTTGTGGACAAGCGCTTCCATCGTTCACGATGGCGGGAAACACGCCTGCGATCAGACCTCCCGGGAACGTTGCGTTGTCGGCGGGATCGACCAACCCTGCTGCCAGGAGCTGCTGCAGGATCATCTGCTGCTGCGCCGGACTTACGTTGGCGCGGTGTTTCACACAGGTCGCCGGGTTCGTAATCGCGTCCAGCGTTTGCGTGCGCAGATTGTCGTCTTGAAGCTGTTGCGCTTGCGTAATTAGGTAGTTGTAAGCCGCCTGCACGGCGGGAGATTTCTTCGCCAGCGCAACCGCGTTGCCGTTACCGGCGCCCGTCTGCGCTGTCGCCGGCAGGCAAAACAGCGCCGCCACAATGCACACTGCAAGCACTCGGATCTTCATCTCGTGAGCCTCTCAGAGGGTTTCGAAAGTTGGCACATCCCAAGCGAGACTCTAGGCGGGCTTTGTTAGCCGAGAATGAATTGAAGATGAATCCTGTGTCATCTTTCCACAGGCGCAGTGGAAAAAAACACAGGCGCTGTGTCGGGGATGCACCACGCGCGCGGCTTTCAGTTGCGCATCGCAGCCGACTTCACAGTTTCCCGAGGATCCCCTGTGCTGTCGTATTCCCAAAGGCTCAGTTCGTTGCCATCGGGATCGCGGAAAAAGGCGAGTTTGCCGTCCTTCTTCTTCCTGATGTCACTCGTGGGAATGCCACGGCCCCGCAACTGCTCGATAGTCTCCGCGAGATCCTTCACCGCGAAGCAGAGCCGCGCATTGCCGTTTCCCGGCACCACCGATCCCGGTGGAACTGGCACCAGTTCGATCAGCACGCCATCCAGATCGAAGCGGCATACATAATCCTCCGATACCAGGGGGAGACCCAGGGTATCGCGATAGAAAGCAACTGCGGTTTCCATGTCAGTGACGTAATAAAAGACCGCGTCAAAGGCGAGATGCAATTTGTTGATCGTGGCGGAGAGCATAGAGAAACCCCCTCCTTTCGAAACCTTGGTGGCCTGAACTCACAGTCTCGACAGCGGGATAGTACTCCGTTGACAACCGCTTGTCTGTGATGTCCCCCGATGAGTCAAGTTGGTCGAATCGCGTCGCTCGGGGCGGAGAATTTTGCAGACCTTTGACGCGGTCGTGACACGCCCTCCCGCCAGCCCGCATATTCTCCTGCCAAGGAAGTCGAACCCGCGGGAACCGAATCCGAATTACCAAAACACATCTTCTGAAGAAGATTGGAGTCTGAGTATGGCACGCGAAACTCTCCCAGCCGAAGTGTCCTCTGTGAAGGATGATGCAGCCACTGAAAATTCAGCCAATGAAGGAAAACCTTCGCCATTCCGGAACCCTGTGCAGCGCCGCTCGATTCTCAAGGGCCTCGGCGTTGTCGGTGCCGCCGTTTCTGCCGGATCGCTCTTGACCGCACTGGCCGAGGCCCAGCGAACCGCCGATGTCATCACCGTGGGCGATGTCGCCATCCTGCGCTTCCTCGCGGCAGCGGAAATTCTCGAAACCGACCTCTGGCAGCAGTACAACGAACTCGGTGGCATTCAGGACAGCGAAGTCCCCGGTGGCAGCGGCAGCCGTCTCTACACCAGCGCGCTCGAAGTCCTGGACGAAGACATGCCGCAATACATTCACGACAACACGGAAGACGAGCTGACCCACGAAGTCTTCATCAATGCGTATCTGGTTTCAAAGGGCGCCGAGCCCGTGAGTCTCGATCAGTTCCGCACTTTGCCCAGCAGCCAGGCCACTGGCGCGCAGCAGATCGGCCGCCTCACGAACCTGATGCAGCTTTCAGTGGACACCACCTGGTTCACGCGCTACCGCAGTCGCTCCGGCAACCCAGATCTCGGCGATACGTTTCCGCAGGCAATCGCGAGCATCGCCACCGGACAACATCCTGCGATCCCGCGTACCGACGACGACGTCCAGCCCGATCCTTCCAAGCCGCATCACATTTCCGATCTGACACAAGCCATCGCCAACACCGCCGGCTTCCATTTCGCCACCATCGAACAGGGCGGATCGAGCCTGTATCCGCAGTTCGCGCAGCGCGTCACCAGCCTCGAAGTATTGCGCATCCTACTCAGCATCGGCGGCACCGAAATCTGCCACTTCCAGACCTGGTCGGACAAAGCGGGTAACTCTCCGCCACTAAGCGCGCTCGATCCGGTGACGGGCCTGACGGTCACTTTCCCCGATCTGAATTCGGCGCCGTTCGGCGGCGAGGACTTTCAGACCAACCTGATCATGCCGGAGCCAACGTCGTTCCTGAACCGCAAACTCCCGGCCTGCTCAATCATTCGGCCTACGGCGACGAAGGGCGCCGCCATGGGAGCCTTAAAAGCTTTGACTGCGGACGGGCTGTTTGTTGGCCAGTCCAAAGAATTTTTCAAGTTCATGCGGACGCTGGCCATTGAAGCAGACTTGGCCACGCGCCAGTCATGATCGCTCGCGCTGAAGGCTGTTCCATGCTGATGCCGCTGAGAGCGTAGGGCTCAGCCAATCCAGGCGGTGCGGCGGGACGGTATGAATCTCGGAGGAATCTGCTGGTTCCTTGCCCAGCGATGTTGTCGCATTCTCTCCAGAGGAGCAGCAGGGGAGAAATGCTCCTTGCGCAGGGTGTGGATTCAGTCCTACCGCCGCCATAACACCGGACTCAAGAACGCTCCTTACTGCACCGTCAGCGTTGTTGATCCTGGGATGCCGGCGAGTTCGGCCGTGAGAACGACCGTGCCGGTTCCGCTGGGGTATGCCACTCCTCCGGGATAGACGATGGCAATCCCGGCGTTCGACGTTGTCCAACTAACATAGGCGGTCACGTCTTCGGTCGTGTTGTCGCTGAATGTTGCGACGACAGTCAGCGCCTGCGTCAGGCCGAGCTGTACTGCTCCGTTCATCGGCGCGACCGTTAGAATTGTCGGCGTTGCATCGGTAACGATCACGTCGGACGATCCGCTCACCCCCCCGGCTGTGGCGGTAACGGCAACGTCCCCTGCAACCAACCCGGTGACGGTCCCCAGCCCTGCAATGCCGGTGACGTATCCCGGAATGCCGGGATCGTTGCTGACGCCAGCCACCGCTGGATTGGACGAGGCCCAATGCGCCGAGCTGGTGATGTTTGCGCGGCTGCCATCCGTGTAGGTAGCGATCGCCACCAGCGGGTAAGGCACGTTCTTCGCGAAGCTGATGGGAGGAGGCAGCGCGATCGGATCCAGCGGCGGACAGTTATTCAACGGGTCCGCAACCGTCGCTGCACAGATATCGATCCGAACCACTGCGCCACCATTAACGACGATCCCGCTGGACCCGGTTCTTGACGCAAGTGTGGCTCCGACGCTGGTCTGGCCCGCGCCGCTCGCCAGCGCGAAACCAAATGGGCTGACCGTTGCAACCTCCTCATCTGCTGCGCTCCAGCTCGCGGTCATGGTGAGGTCCTGCACCGTTCCATCGGAGAAGTTGCCCGTGGCGACCAGCTGGTGGCCACCGCCAAGACTCAGGCTCGCGTTTCCTGGAGTGACCCCGATCCCGTTCAGTGTAGCGGCGCTCACATTCAGAGATGCCGACGACGCGGCTGCGTTCCCATGGCTATCCGAAAAAGCGGCCATGAGGTTGGCCGTGCCGTTCGCGACACCGCTGGCTAGTTCCTCGAGACCGTTAGTGAAGGCCAGAGTTGCCACGCCAGTGTTATCACTCGACCACTCCGCGGAACTGCTGATGTCCTGCTGAAATTGATTTGCGCCCTCCGAAAACGTCGCCAACGCCACCACATTCTGCGTGGTGCCGGGCGCGATCATGGCCTGGTTCGGAGCAACAGAAAGAGCCTGGATCGTTCCACCAGAAACGATCAGCGATGCGCTGCCGGTCTGGCTGCCCAGTTTTGCGGAGATCGTAGTGGATCCCGCCCCAACCGCGTTCACCACGCCGCTGTCCGCTGCGACCGTAGCCGTGGCAGAACTGGCAGAACTCCACTCGATCCCCGGCGTTTGCGTCACTTCTAGCGAGCCGCCGTCCTGGAACACAGCCGCCGCGCGCATCTGCACCCGTGTGCCGTTCGCGATCTTGGATACCGGGACTACCGACATTCCCTGCACCGAACTGCCGTCTACCTGGGCGGTGCTGGTATCGCTGACCGCGCCTGCCGTTGCTGTGATTGCGGCACTCCCCAATCCGGCACCGGTTACGAGGCCCGCCGAACTCACCCGCGCAATCGACACATTCGAGGTCGTCCACTTCGCCGTCGTCGAAATATCCTGTGTCGAGCCGTCATCGAAACTGCCCGTCGCCGTGAACTGCTGAGAGGTCGCCAAAGGCACCGTGGGACCGTGCGGCGTTACCGCTAGCGAAACCAGATTGGCATTCGTGACTGTGAGCGCACCCGAACTGCTCAGCGATCCGAGACTGGCGCTGATTTCAGTCGCACCCGCGCTGAGTGCCGTAGCCCTGCCTTGCGTTCCGGGTGACGAACTCACGCCCGCCGCTGCCGGCTGGGAAGAGATCCACGACACCAGCGCCGTAACATCCGCCTGCGTTCCGTCGTTGTACTTGCCCGTGGCCGTGAACTGCTGGGCGGTACCCTTCGCGATCTGCGCGCTTGCCGGGGCCACGGTGATTCCAGTCAGCTGCGGTACAACCGCAAGGATCGTGGTCGCCTTCAAAGTCTTCTGCGTGGCCGGCTCGAAAATCTGCGCCACAACGATCACGCGGCCGGAGCCGACCGCCGTCGCTACGCCCTTGTTGTCGATAGTGGCCACCTTCGTATCGAGGCTCATCCAGGTCATCTGATCGGTGATGTCCTTGGGATTGCCGACGTTGTACTGCCCCATGACGTCGAACTGCGCCGTCGCCGGAGCTTGCGGCGCAACTGTGAAGGCAACGGTCGGGTTCGCTGGCGTCAGTGTAATGCCCGTCAGAAACACGGAATTTCCCTGGCCGCCGCCCACCAGCCCGTTCTTACCACCACAGCCGCAAAGAATCCCGAGAAGTAACACGAGTGCCGATAACATCCACTTTCTACTCATGAGGCCACCTGAACTTGCCGGAACTTACCCGCTCGATTCACTTCGCCTGCAACTCCTGCGTTCCTTCAGCCTGCGACCGGCCACCGCTTCCGGCGGCTTTCGCGTCTGGCTTCAACTGCGCCTTGACCCAGTCAAAGACGCGGCCCCCGGACGCGACGGCGCCATAATACTCGGCATTGCTCTCATAGCGATGTGCTTCGCCGGACGCCGAAAGCGCCGCTTCTATCCGCTTCTTCGCCTCCTCCGGAGTGCTGTCGGAGTCTTCATTGAGCTGTATCAACCGAATGTGGGCAGCCTTGACTTTCGGCAGAAGCACGACAGGGTCGAAATCCGCCACTTTCTTCAGAAAGTCCGGCTTCACATAGCCGGCGCGTTCCTCGTCGGGAATCACCTCGGACTTTTCCATCCACCGCGGCCAGTCGCCCCACGGATCCAGCAGATCGATCGCTTTGATACGCGGGTCGACGGAAGACGCCATCACCGCGATCGTCCCGCCCGCGCCCGCTCCAAACATTCCCACATGGTCAGTGTCGACGTCGCCACGCTGCGCCAGGTAGTTCAGCACCATCTGCACGTCATGCGCCGACTCTGCCAACGCTTCCTGCAGTTCGCTCACAAACCACTCTTTCATCGGACGGCTGTGGTAACGCTGTCCTGTGAGAGCGGGAACGAATCCGACGGCCGCATATCCACCTGCGGTCACTCGCTGACACCAGCCGTCGCTCTGATAACGGTCCGTTTCCGAAGGATAACCGTACAGATAGATTACTACCGGAGGCTTGTCGACATTCTTGGGACGAACGACATACAGATGAATGTCGTCTCCCGGCCGCCAACGTAGATTCACAAACTCGCGGACGAACCCCGGGCCCTCGGACCGCTCGACCATCATCGGAGGGTCCGCACGTAGTTGACTTCCCGCCAGCGACGCGCTGGAAAAAATCTCGACGCTGGAGGCGGAGGGTGCATCTGGGTCGGCTGCAATAGCCAATTCTTTGGACTGCAATTGCGCAGCCCCGGAGATCGAGAATGAAAGAACGAGCAATACAAGGCAGATGAGTCTATCCATGCGTTTCATTGCGACGTGTTTATAAAAAGACAGGCTGGCCCAAGGGTCAGCCTGTCCCCGATGAAGTTGAATGTCAGCAGCACTGCGTTACTGCCGATAGTTTGTGAGTTCCTTGCCGGTGTCGGTGTGGAAATCCACATCCGCTTGGATGGGGAACACGCCGCCACCGACATTGCCACCAGCTTCCGCGGCGCTGGTGTTGCCGTTGTGCGGGGTGGTCGCGATGCCCGCGATCTTGTAGTGCGAACGGAAGACCACGAGGCCCGGCTCTCCCGAGCACTTGCTCACCACCGTGCAGGCGAAAGGAACAAAGTCAGGTACCTTGCTGTTCACAAGCGCCTGCGCTTGTGTCACCAGCGTCTGAGCGTTGGTTTTGTTTGGACCACTGTTGTCGGTGACGATTTCAGGAACGCTCCAGATCGAATAGGAGCCGTTGCGCACGTTCGGGAATGACGTTCCATTCGCTACCGGGCACGGAGCGTTGCAGGCTGGGAGCTGTCCCGGTCCGTAGTTCACGCTTTGGAAGCTGTATGGTCCGTAGAAGCCCTGCTGCGTGAAGGGGTCCACGCCGTCGACCGTGACGTAGCGCACCGTGCCGGCCGAACCCGTGAATCTCGCAACGTTGCCGTACGAGTAGAACGCATAGGCCAGGCTGTTCGCCGTGTTCTTGACGCCGCCGACGGTGTTATTGCTGACGCCGTTGGTGACTTGGCCGTTGCCGATCCCGCGCTCACGATGCGATCCGCCCGGACCCGGCAGGAACAGCGGGTTGGGGCAGTTCACGCCAGGAGTGCAGGCATTCGCCAGGTTGATGCCAGCTTCCTGCGAGGACAATGCGGCGGTAGAAGTGTTCAAGTACATTTGGTTGCTGCGCGGAACGCTGAACTCAAACGTAGTCATCGTTCCGGAGAGTGCTTCGCGCAAGATCACCGTGAGTGGTGTCGTGTTGCCCGCCAAGCCGACATCGAGGTCTTCCGCCCGCCCCAGCGTGCCGTTAAATGCCGAGGTAAGGGTGAAGCGGTTGATGTTCTTGAAGCGTGGATTTCCAGAACCGTCAGTGTCGCCCAATCCGCCAGAGTCGCTCACGTTGAACAGGACTACTTCGGGAACCGCCCCCACGGGAATCTGGGTGTATTTCCATGCCGCGAGACCAGTGAAGGGATCCTTGGCTTTGATCGCATACTGAACCGGAGTTGCTACGGAAGAGTCGTACGCGCTTTTGACCGGGCAGCCGATCAGAGTCGGGAACGTAGCGTTTGGAGTACAACTCGCTCCCGCTTGGTTATAGCCGAGACCATTGAGCTTCTTGGTGTCGAGGTCGGTCAGGAGCCGGTTGGTTTCCAGTTTTGCATCCTCTACCCGTACATCCGACCCGGCGGCCGTGAAGGTCGTCTGAATCATGGCCAGAATGCTGGCGGGCAGCGATGCATCGTCTGACACGGCGTTGCCGTTGCCGTCATCAAAGAGAGCGGCGACAATCAGGTTCTTCGCGTTTCCGCTGGTCACAGACGAGTCCACTTGCAGTTGGGCGCGGGGCACCGCGAAGAAGGCGCGATTTCCCACAATCGTATCGACCGCAAGATACGCCCAAACCGTGGCGGGAGACGTGCCGTTGTTCCACACAACCCAAAGATTGCCGCCTTCGGGCGCGATGGCGCCGCTTCCACGAGAGTCTACAATTTGAGCGAAGTTGTTGCCGCCGGCTGTCTTTCCGCTGACGCTGTAGTGATGGCAATTGGCTGCGCCGCCTGAAGGAATGCACAGGCTGTTGAACGCAGCGACGGCAAAAGTGTTGAACATCGCCGACGAACCCACACCCAGAAACTGCACACCCTGGGCGCTCGCGGTCGGGATCACAGCAAGCATCGTGGCTGCGCAGAGCAGCGCAACCATAAGTTTTTTCCCTCTCATCATGTTCTCCTGATACTGAGATTTGTGCTGTTGGAGCCTTGCCGGGTACTCAGGCGCCGCTGCGCCCGAACGAATTTCTCGCAGCCCTCCGAAACGCTGGGGGGAGCAATCGGACCGCCTGCGAGTGCGAGGGAACTATCGAGGACTGCTGTTAACTGGAAATGACACCAACATGAACGGCACGTTAATTTCTCGGTTCGTACGGTGTAATGAGTTGCACACTGAGGATTTGCAGGTGCATTGCCCTCGCGCTTTCACCTAAGTAATTTGGGCATCTCCGCTTCGAGGCTACGAGACGGAACGTTCGGCGACCGCCGGAGCGACCAGTTCACGCTCAATCCGCCGGGAAATCTCGTCCCGGACCCGCCGGAACACCGCTAACTTCTCTTCCTCCGATCCCTGGGCCGCCGCAGGATCGTCGAAACTCCAGTGCAGAAATTTGTAGGTCCGAGGAAAGATCGGGCAATGCTCGCGGGCGTTGTCGCACACCGTCACCACGTACGGAATCGGCTGTCCCAGGAAGGTCTTGACGTCTTTCGACTTCTGCCGCGAAATATCGATTCCGATCTCGCGCATGGCTTCGACCGCCAGCGGGTTCAGTCCCTTGGGCTCGATCCCCGCGCTTAACGGTTCGAAACTGTCTCCCGCCAGTTGCCGGAGCAGTCCTTCAGCCATCTGGCTCCTGGCCGAATTTCCGGTGCAGAGAAACAGAACCTTCACTTTGGCAGACGGCATGTGCAACCTCCCGGCCGCGAGACTCTGAAACCACAAAAATCCTAGCATACATGTATGCGTCTATGCGAATATATACAATATGCAGGAATTGGTGTCGTGTTTCAGGGGCCTGTCGGATCCCAACCGTCTTCGCATCATCAATCTGCTGCTCCACGGCGAGCTCTGCGGTTGCGACATTCAGTACGTGCTGTCCACCTCGCAGCCCAATGTTTCCCGTCACCTGACCTACCTCAAGAATGCAGGCCTCGTGCTTGACCGCCGCGACGGCTTCCGCATCTTCTATCGCCTGGCCGAGCCGCGGAAGGGAACCCGGCGCCAGCTCTTTGAATTCCTGCGCAGCGCATTCCAGGACAGCCAGCTTTCTCAGCAGGATGTCAGTCGGCTGAAACACGCCATTCGTGGCGGCGCCTGCACTGTGAGTGAATGGCGTCCGTACTCCGGCCTGGTGAAGCTCAAGGCTGCGCCTGTGTCCCAGATGTGAAGGACGGTACTGAAATGAGCACAGTCGCCGAAAAAACACTCCTCACGCCCGTTTCGAAACAGCTCAATGTCTTCGAGCGTTATCTCAGTTTCTGGGTTGCGCTCTGCATGATCGCAGGCATCATCGCAGGCAAGTGGGCGCCCGGCTTTGTCGCCTCGCTTCGCAGCCTGGAACTCGGTCACGACAGCCAGGTCAATCTGCCCATCGCGGTGCTGATCTGGCTCATGATCGTACCCATGATGATGAAAGTCGACTTTGCGTCCCTGCGGCGGGTTGGACAAAAGCCGAAGGGGTTGCTGGTCACGCTGTTCGTGAATTGGGTCGTAAAACCATTCTCCATGGCCTTTTTCGCCTGGCTGTTTTTTCGCCACATTTTCAGCCCGTGGATTTCATCAGCGGACGCCGATCAGTACATTGCAGGAACCATCATTCTGGCCGCTGCTCCCTGCACCGCGATGGTGTTTGTATGGAGTCACCTGACTGACGGAGATCCAGCCTACACCCTGGTCCAGGTCTCTCTGAATGATCTGATCATGCTGTTTCTGTTCGCTCCGATCGTGCGTTTCCTGGTCGCGGGAGCGTCCAACTTGGAGGTTCCATTCCGGGTTCTGCTCTATTCCGTCATGGCCTTCATCGTGGTTCCTCTGGCTCTCGGCTCCGCTCTACGCGCGTGGTTCATTCGCAAACGTGGGGTCGATTGGTTCGAACGGCAACTGCTGCCGCGCTTTGCCCCTATCACGATCGCCGCACTGCTGGCGACCTTAGTCCTGATTTTCGCTTTTCAGGCCGACAATATTACGGCCCGCTATATCCACGTGGCGCTCATCGCGGTCCCGATTCTCGTCCAGGTTTACTTCAACTCAGGATTGGCCTATGGCTTGATGCGAGCGCTGAAGGTGCAGCATGGCGTAGCCGCTCCCGGCGCACTGATTGGAGCCAGCAACTTCTTCGAGCTGGCGGTGGCCACTTCCATCGCCCTCTTCGGCCCCGGTTCTGGCGCGGCGTTGGCCACCGTCGTGGGAGTCCTGGTTGAGGTCCCGGTCATGCTTTCCGTTTGTAGGATGTGCAATCGGACGCGACACTGGTTTCCGGCGCCTGCCAGCGCGTGAAGGATTCCTTGACGAACCACTCAGGCCTATCCGGCTAGTTCACGGTCTGGATCGTAGTCCCGGTACTGGTGACGAACCCCGCCCCACGGAAGATGGCGCTGAGCTTCGTCGAGCCCGGCGGGAGCGTTGATACTGTGATCGACGCCACTCCCCCGACGACCGGAACCTCCCCCAAAACCACGTTCCCTCTCTTAAACCGGACCGTACCTGCAGGAGCGGCCCCAGTTGCCGCAACCGCCGCCGTGATGGTCACGGCTTGTCCGACTGTGGATGGGTTCGGCGACGACGTCAGCACGATGGAAGTAGGAATCTTGGCCCCGAAGTGAATCGTCGCGATCGCCAGATAGTTCGCTACGCCGCTAAAGCGAAGCGAACCGGCGGGGGTCGCCAGCGGTATGCCTATCGGCGACCAGATACACAACTTGTAAGTGGTACACCCCACGTTGTTCGCAGGAAGCGTAATGTTCGCCAGAATGTTTCCCGTGCCGTTCGGCCCGTCGTATACCGTTACCGCGCCCGGCTGCAGCGCCGAGTACGAAAACCAGAGGGCGGTTGCAACGCCTCCACTACTGTTCAGCATAACGCTCGTCCCGGTCGAGAAGAACATCACCGGATACCCACCTGGATTCCCGATAAAGTTTCCCGATCCCTTCTTGGCCGCGGAAATAATCGTCTGTGCGTTGCTGGTGAACGTGAGATTCAGATTCCTGGCCGGCGGCCCCGATCCCATACTGCCGGTTCCGCCGTTGTAGTAGTTATCGACGAACTCCAGGTTCTTAAGACCCCCGAAGGTGGCATTTCCTTTCGTCTGAGCAAGCAGTGAACTGGTAACCAGCAACACCAGGAAGGCAGCAACGATGGGCACGGTTTTCCGATAGCGCAAGAAGAGACTCCCGTAGAACAGACGAGCGAAAAGCGAAACTATCTGACGAACGGGTTGCAGACATGTTACGAACAGATGAATGCACTGTGAATTTCCGGCCTTCAATCCGCAACCTCGACGCCAAACAAATGGTTGCTCCCATAGAGGTGCGCGTTCACCCGAAATTAACCGTGGTGTCACATTGTCGTAACAATTCTCCGGTACTCCTTAAGTCCCTTCGCAATTTCCTTCGTTCGAGGTATGTCATTGTGAAGCTCTGGAAGTTAGTTACATGGACCCCTGTTCTAATACTGGTTCTTGGTTTGGTGTCGTCCGTGTCGGCACAGGTGCCGATTGGACCCGACTTGGTCCCGCCCGCTCCGGTGATACCTCCTCCCCCGCCTGGTGCCAAGGCCCCTGTTCCTACCACTGCCACTGCCGCCGCAGTCGCTCCCGGCCCTAAGAAAGCGGGCCAAGCCCAGCTTTATGGAGCAGTTACAGATCAATCGGGCGCCGTCCTCCCCGGGGCCACGATTACCATCACGGGCGCTGGTGGAACTCAGTCCGCGACCAGCAACGAGCGTGGCCAGTACTTCATCAACCTGACACCCGGCCAGTACACGCTCACCATCTCCAGCAAGGGCTTTCAGGATTTCAAGACCGAGGGCCTGGCCCTCGCCGCCGACCAGGATCTGGAAATGGACGGCACCATGGAACCTGCCGCGGCCACCCCCGAAAAGGTAGACGTGGTGGGCAACACCGTCGGCCACGTCGAAACGGAGAAAGCGGAAGTCTCCGGCACGATCACAGAAACTCAGATTAAGGAGACACCTCTCAACGGACGCAACTTCACCCAGTTGTTGACCTTCGCCCCCGGTGTCAGCAATCAGACCGGACAGGACGAGGCCTTGGTCGGGGTGAAGGGCAGCGTCAAGTTCAGCGTCAACGGCGGACGCGTGGAGTACAACACCTTCAGCGTGGATGGCTCCGACGTTCTCCACGCCGGCATCCACGGCAGCGAAAGCACCCTCGTCGTTTATCCCAGCCTGGACGCGATCAACGAACTCAAGGTTCTGACCTCCAACTACGGTGCACAGTACGGACGGAGTGCCTCCGGAACCATCCTGGTCGACACCAAGTCGGGTGGAACGTCGCTGCACGGCAGCGCCTATTATTTTGGCCGTAACGAAATCTTCAATTCGCGAAATTACTTCGATCAGACCACACGCGCGCCAGAGTATCGCAAGCATGATTTCGGATTTACCATCGGCGGGCCGGTAACGATTCCTAAGATTTATCCCAAGAACCGCACCTTCTTCTTCTTTTCTGAAGAATTCCGCCTTGAGAAAGATCCGACCGACAACAACTTCAACCAGGCCGTGCCCTCACTGGCGCAACGCCCATCGAACCGCATTAATGCCGATGGAGACCCCTACATCGGCGCGGACTTTAGCGATGTTTGCCCGGAGTTGAATGGCCTGGATCGCGTGGCCTTCAATCCCGCTCAGTTCCCCGATTGCCCGCGCGCGCCGGGCCAAGGCAACTCGACATTCCCATTCAACATCGTGGGCTACCACGATGCGTCCCACCCTGCTTCGCAGTATCCGTCCATTGATTCCACCGGGCAGGCGATCGTTGACTCCGCAATGATTCCTCTTCCCAACGCCTCGGTGGGCTGCAACTCGACCGCCGGTTCGTGTTACGACTTCGCTTTCGCCCAGCCCACATACTGGCGCGAGGAGTTATTTCGTATTGATCACGACATCGTTCCTAACAAACTGCGTGCGACATTTCGCTACATTCACGATTCCTGGGATACGACGGAGCCCCGGCCGATCTGGGGCTACGTGCGCAACAGTTTCCCCACCGTCCAGGGACGCCTCTTTGGCCCTGGCACCAGCTCGGTCGCGCACCTCACCCACACCATCTCGCCCACCCTGTTGAATGAAGTCGTGTTCAGCTACACCGCGTCGCACATCAGCATGACTACGCGGCCGGCCGACGGAGTGAACATCGTCCGGCCCGACGGTTTGAATCAGGGATTCCTCTTTGACAACTGCTTCGGTGGAACCCGGCAGGACGACGGCACCTGCACTGGCGGCAAGCTCTCGGGTATTCAACTCGCGCCTGGCAACCTGGCGTACGGCGGCGGGTTCCGCGTGGATCCAGGTTACGCCCCCTGGCAGCTCGCCAACCCTACCTACAGTTTTCGCGACGATCTGAGCAAAGTGATCGGCAAACACACGCTGTCGACCGGCGTGCAGGTCATCCTTGGGCAGCGTAACGAAATCAACGCCACCAACGGTCCCAACACGGGCGACGTGCAGGGCGTCCTCACCTTCAGCAACTTCAACTCGGCGACGGTCGGCAACGAGTTCGCCAACTTGCTCCTCGGCTACATCCAGTCCTTCCAGCAGGACAGCGCTCAACACAAGTACTACAACAGCTACACGATCGTTGAGCCGTACGTTCAGGATGACTGGAAGCTCAGTTCCCACCTTACCCTGAACATGGGAGTCCGTTTCAGCCTCTTCGGCAATTATCACGAAAAAAACCACCAGGTCTGGAATTGGGATCCGGCGAAATTTGAAGACCCCACCGGCACGCTGACTTTCTTTCCCGATGGCCGCCTGCAGCTGCCGAAGAAGAAACCGATTCCAATCGATCTTGACAACCTCAACCCTCTGATCACGAATGGTTTGGTCCAGTGCGGCGTAGGCGGCGTCCCCGAAACCTGTCAGGAGTCACACTGGTTCAATCCCGCTCCGCGAATCGGATTCGCTTACGACCCGCGCGGTGACGGTAAGACTTCCATCCGCGGCGGCTACGGTGTCTTCTTCGAGCACGGTACCGGGAGCGAGGCCAACACCGGCTCTCTGGTCGGCAGCGCTCCGGTAAACCTCACCATGACGCAGCTGATTCCCTCTGCCATCGGCATCGGCAGCGGCTATCCGTGTATCGGCGGCATCGGCGGAAGCGACGCTAACTGTTTTTCCGGAATAGGTGCCTATCCGATCGACGTGACCTCGATTCCACGCAAGGCCGTCTGGCCCTACGTTCAGCAGTGGAGCTTCGGCATCCAACGCGAAGCCAGGCGCAGCCTCGTGATCGGTTTCGCCTACGTGGGCAGTAAGGGCACTCATCTGACTGCGGTGCGGCAGCCCAACGCCTTTCCTCTGGGGCCCCAGGGATTGGATGACGGCATCCAGCTCGACCAGAACCCTTACGGTCTGCACCAGCCGATCATCAATTCGACCGCGCTCGCCACTCCAATCACTGATTGCGCGAATCATGGCAACCTGAAGAAGCCCGTTTTCGTCGTCAACGGAATCACCATCAACAACACCCAACCCGCCTACATCAATCTCCTGGCGGCGTGCGAGAACTTCAATGCCTCGGGCCTGCCTCCCATCAACTCCCTTCGCCCTTTCCTCGGCATTCAAAAGATCTTCTCCCTGGAAAACGTCGCGGACTCGAACTACCACGCGTTTCAGGCCACTCTGCGGAAGACCCGCGGGCCTCTGACTCTCGACGTTTCTTACTCCTACAGCCACTCGATCGACGATTCCTCCGATCGCAACGACACAACCATCGTCAACCCCTTGGTCGTTTCGGCGAACAAAGCCAGCTCGAATTTCGATCAACGGCATCTTCTCAACGTCAATTACACCTGGCGGATGCCGGAGTTCAAATTCAATTCCAGCCGCGTCGGCGACTGGGCCAATGAACGCGAACCGTCCGACACTCCCCACGGCCCCAGTGCGTTCGACAAGTTCGTATCGGCCGCCTTCGGCGGCTGGGAGATCTCGGGCGTCACCACCGTCCAGAGCGGCATTCCCTTCACCGTCATCAACGGAGGCTTCGGAGCCTTGGGCATCTCGGCTCCCGATAACGCCGGCGTGGCAGGTGGAATTAGTTCGGTCGGTTCTTTCCCCGACATCGTCGGGAACATTCACGGCGGCACCCCTCTCGGGGCCGTCAATCCCAAGAGCTTTGGGCCCGCTCTCGGCAATGCCGCCGCATTCGCGGCGCCGCGCGGGCTCACTTTCGGTGACGCCGGACGCAACGTGTTGAACAACCCCAGCCGCTGGAACTTCGATATGACTTTGTTCCGGAACATCAAGGTGCACGAGTCCACCAGTCTGGAATTCCGTGCTGAGGTCTTCAACATCTTTAACCACACGCAATTCCGTGTGTACGACCCAAGTCCGAACTTCGGCAACGGCGCCACCAACACCATCACGTGCTACGGCGTCGAGGCCTACAGCGCGGCGGGTGATCCAGAGACCGATTGCCTTACCGGCAACGCGTTCCTGCATCCGGTGAATGCCCACCGGCCGCGCACCATGCAGTTTGGATTAAAGCTGAGTTTCTAAGAGTTCTGCCTGGCGTTTCGTAGTGACGCTAATCCGTAGGAGATTGTCGCGTGAGATTCTGGAGTCTTGGTCTTGTCGCTCTGCTGTTTGTTGTCGGTTGCGGAGGCGGAAGCAGTCCCGGCACCGGTGGCGGAATCGGTGGCATTACCATCGACATTGTTTCGCCCGCCGGTGTTGCTGCGATCGACTCCGGTCTAACCTTGCCCATCGCCGTTATCGTGAACAACGATTCCGGTAACGCCGGCGTGGTCTGGACCGTCGCCCCCCAGCACAAGGGCGATCCGTCCGGTTCCTTGACCGACGTGCAGGCGACCTCGGTAACCTACAATCCCCCAGCCGGCATCGGCGCGGCGACTCATGTCACCGTTACCGCCACTTCCGTCACTGACCCGACGCGCTCCGTAACTCTTCCTATCGCGGTTTATCCGGCACTCGCCGTGACAACCCAATCGTCCGATTTGGCCACCGCCTTCGTGAACACCAGCTACACCTGCATCCAGAATCCAATCACGAACGCCGGCGTCCTCCAGATTCCCTGTCAGGTCACAGTGACAGGCGGACTTGCACCGTATACGTGGACCGTCGACCCCAACACCTTGTTGCCCGATGGCATGCTCCTTGGTCCCGGCCTCACCGCCAACGACACGAAAATCGTTGGCATCCCAACTACACCTGGAATCTTTCCGTTCAATCTGCATGCCACCGACAGCCTGGGCGGGACGACTGCCGTCTCGCTCGTCATCAACGTTTCCTCGACCCAGCTCAAGGTCGTCACCCCCACCGTCCTCACCACCAAAGTGGGAGCGCCTTATGCTCCGGTCCAATTGCAAGTCAGTGGCGGCCTTCCTCCGTACACCTGGACGTTGGCCCCGGGCAGCGGACCCCTCCCGCCGGGAATGTCGTTAACCCCCACCGGAGTGATTGCGGGCACGCCCACAGTCGCAACTCCATTTTCTTTTGCCGTTCGAGTTACCGACAGTCAGATCCCGGTTCCGGCTGAAGCCACGTTTCCGACTCCGGTACCGTCCAGCGGCAAGATCATCACGCTCACCGCCAGCACCGAGGAGCCACCCTGTGCGCAGGGTTTCAGCGGCGTCGCACCAAATACTCCATACGCCTTCCTGTTCTCCGGATTCGACACGGACGGCCCTGTAACACTGTCCGGCAGCTTTACCGCAGACAATGCTGGCAACATCACGAGTGGCGTTGAAGACATCATTCGCAGGAGCAGCGTGCAACTCGCGCAACCCCTGTCAGCGGGAAGCTCGGTTGTCTTCGACAGCGATGGCCGCGGCTGCATGGTATTGAACACCGCGACGACAAGTGCGCAGTTCCGCGCCTGGCCCACCACCAAAGATCCAAACACCGGTTCCTATCGTGACGGACGAATGATGGAGTTTGACGACACCGACGGCACGGGCACGCGAGGCTTGGGCCTGTTCCGCATCCAGGACAGTACCGCTTTTGCTGGTTCGCTCGCGGGGCCGTATGCGTTCCGCCTCTCTGGCTGGAACAGCAGTGGCGGCCGCTTCGCCATGGCGGGACTGGAAACCGCCGACGCGGGACAGTTCACCTCCGTTTTCGCGGATGTGAATAATGCCGGCTCGGTCTCCGGTCCCCTCAGCGGAGGTAATGGCACATTCAGCACCGCCGATGAGCAGGGTAGAGGCACGGCCACCCTCGCCGTGGGCTCCGGCGTTTACGACCTGATCTACTACATTGTCGACGCGCAACACGTCCTGTTCAGTTCTCCCCATGCTCCTTCCGCAGGCCATCCCGCCATCAACGGCGAAGCGACCACAGCTGCTGCCGGCCCGTTCTCTCCCTCCTCTCTGAGCAACAGCCACATCTATCGCCTCGGTGGTGCGGTGGGTGGAAGTCCCGATCTCAACATCGGGATCACCCGCTTTGACGGAGTCGCATCGGTAGGCGGGACCTCCTATGCCCGCACTGCCGGATCTGCCACCAGCACGGCTCTCGCCGGACAATACGCGATCGATTCCGGCACCGGTCGCTTCACATTTTCGGGAACGGCCGTTCCCGCGGTTGGCTACCTGGCTCTCAACCCCGATGGCCTCACTGGATACTTGGTTGGCACGGGCCCATCGGCTACTTCCGGCCAGATGGAGGTGCAAACGAATACCTATCCCCCTGGTTATCTGTCGACTCCGATCCTTAACTCGTACGGAATCGCGCCGGACGAAATGTTCGATTTCCAGCAATCCGTGTTTGTCGGCAAAATCAGTCCCAACAGCGCCAATTCACAGGGTGGCATCAACGATTCCATCCTCGATGGCAGCACGCCCGGCGCGGGTTTGCTTCCTTTCCAGACTTTCGCGCTCTTCCGCTACGCGTGGAGCCCGGATGGCAGCGGCACCATGGGGGGCAACACCAGCATGGTCACGAATGGCCATAAGTTCTTCTACATCGACATCTCCCCGTTGAACACGCACCCCGCCGTGATCATCGGGCAGCAGCAGGAAGCTCCGTAAACAGAACATTCGTACGCAATGAAGCTCCAACTGGACGAGAGAAATTAACCCGGTTTTAACAGAGTCGCAATACTCCAGCAATACATTCCTTCTACGTTGGAGGACTGTATCGCTGACAAAGGCGAGGCAGCGTTACAAGCTTCTTCGATTCCCCCATGAATTCTTTGGAGGCGGCAGTCAATCCGCGCCCGCGCGATCTCATCTACGTCGTTGAAGACGAACCCGACGTTGCGCGCCTGATTGAACACAACCTTCGCGTCGCCGGCTATGAAGTTTCCACTTTCTTTTCCGGCGGCACCGTGGTGCCCTCCGCCGCCCTGAACCAGCCTTCTCTCTTTCTGCTCGATATCATGTTGCCGGGGATGAACGGCTTCGATCTCTGCCGCCAGATTCGCCAGCACGAGCAGCTTTCCAGGATTCCAGTAATTTTCCTTTCCGCGCGCACCCAGGAGCCGGATCGCGTGCAGGGCTTTGAAGTCGGCGGCGACGGCTATATCACCAAGCCCTTCAGCCCGCGCGAACTGATCGCGCGCGTGCGTAACATTCTGCGCGGCCAGCCCGAAGTGCCCGCCCCGGAACTGATTCAATTCGGAGAACTGGAAATTGACGTCAGTTCCATGACCGTGCGAGTCGACGGCGTCATGGTTCCGACCACGGCGCGTGAGTTCCGCCTTCTGGAATACTTGGCCCGCCATCGCGGCCGCGTCTTTACCCGCGATCAACTCCTCGATGCCGTCTGGAAAGATAGCTGCTTCGTGACACCACGTTCGATCGACGTCTTTGTGCGGCGCCTGCGGGAAAAGATCGAGAAAGATCCCCGCCACCCGCGCTACCTGAAGACACTGCGCGGAGTCGGCTACCGCTTCGAAGCACAAACTCGCTAGGCGCGTGAGGATTCGCGCGCGGTCACCTTTGCATGTCCGCTTCGCCGTCCAGCAACGACCGTGCCTTGCCGGCCAGGCTCTTCAGGGAAAAGGGCTTTTGCAGAATTTCCGCCGGTTCGCTTAAGCCTTCGGACTGCCGCGCAGCAAAATCAGGATACCCGGACATGAACAGCACTTTCGCCTGCGGGTGCAGCCGCCGGATGTGCGTGGCAAGTTCGCGCCCGCCCATATTCGGCATTACGATGTCGGTGACCACCAGATCAATTTTCTCTTGCCGCGTCTCGGCGATGCGAAGTGCTGCTTCGCCATCGGGCGCCGCCAGCACGTCGTAGCCAAGTCCCGCCAGGTACACACTCGCCACTTCGCGAATCGCGACCTGGTCTTCCACCAGCAGAATCGTTTCGCTCCCATTCACTTCTGTCGGTACTTGCGTCCCGCTGTCTTCGGGGGCTGCCTCTCCCTCGCATTGCGGCAAGTAGATCTTGATCGTTGTTCCCTTTCCCGGTTCGCTGTAGACCGAAATCGCTCCGCCGCTTTGCTTGATGACTCCGTAGACCATCGGCAATCCCAGTCCGGTGCCTTTCCCGGGCCCTTTGGTGGTAAAGAACGGCTCGAAGATTCGCGCCTGCGTGTCCGAATCCATGCCCATGCCCGTGTCAGTGACAGCCAGCATCACGTAAGCTCCGGGCTGCACCAGGCAATGGCGCCAGGTCTGAGCCTCGTCGAATTGCGCGCTCCCTGCCTGGATCGTCAGCGTCCCGCCGTCCGGCATCGCATCCCGCGCGTTCACCGCCAGATTGACGAGTGCCTGCTCCAGTTGGCTCTGGTCCACTTTCACTCTCGCGAGCCCGGGCTCGATCTCGATCGTCAGGTGAATGTTCTCAGTCAGCAGCCGTGCCAACATCCTCGCCACGCCGTTCAATACCGACGGAATATCCAGCACCCGCGGCTGCAGCAGCTGTTTGCGGCTGAACGCCAGAAGCTGGCTGGTCAACGCCGCCGCCCGGTTGACCGCATTGTGCACTTCTACGGCGTCTGCGTAGAGCGCATCGGCGGGCGTCAGGCGGTCGCGAATGCGATCAATATGCGCCTCGATCACCATCAGCAGATTGTTGAAGTCGTGCGCGACACCGCCGGCCAGTTGTCCCACCGCTTCCATCTTTTGCGCCTGCCGAAGCTGCTCTTCCAGGCGCTTGTATTCGGTGATGTCGTACAGTACGCCCTGCATCACGGGGACTGCGCTCGCGGCCCCTTCCAGCAGCGTGGCTTCATCTCGAAACCAGAGGATCTCTCCATTGCGGGCGCGCATGCGGTACTCGGCTTTGTGCGGCTCGCCTGTCTCCTGCAAGCGCTTTTCGGCAGCCATCGCGGTGTCGCGGTCTTCTTCGTGAATCCGGCTGAGCCACAGTCCGGGATTCGACATCCACTCCTCCGCGGAAAATCCGAGCATCGACTCGATCTGCGGACTCACAAATTGCCATCGCCCCTCGACTCCCGTTTCCGCTACATACGTGATCGCCGGCAAGCGCTCCACCAGCGTCCGATAGCGTGTTTCCGCCGCCTGCAACTCGGTCTTCGCACGCTGATGTTCGATGGCAATTCCGGCGAGGTGCGTAGCTCGGTCGATCAGTTGGAGGTGTGAAGCATCCGGCGACCGCGTTTCCCGGTAATAGCACGCAAACGTTCCCAGGACCGCTCCGTTGTGCGAGGAAATCGGCATCGACCAGCACGCCCTCAGACCGTGCGGCAACGCCAGGTGCTTATAATCCGCCCACAACCCGTCTTTCTCGATGTCCACCACCACCACTGGCTGCTGACGATAAGCGGCCGTTCCGCACGACCCCACCCGAGGACCGATTTTGGCGCCGTCGATTGCGCGCCGGTAGCTGGCCGGCAAGCTCGGCCCGGCTGCGTCGCGGAGTGTCGAGCCATCGCCGGCAAGCAGAAGCACCGAGCACACCAGGTCCGGAGACTTTTCTTCAATTTTCAAACACAGCGTCTCCAGTATGTGGGCCAGCGGACGCTGCGCCATGATCATTTCCAGCACCGCTTTGTCCAGCAGAGACAGCGCCTCAGAAATCTTCTGCGGATCGCCGTCCGACATTCGCGCTGCTGAAGACATAGTTGGGTCCTGGGGTCAACGCAGTGCGGCACTGGCGCCCTGCGGATCGCACACTTCGTGGGGGACTCTTGAATTATCGACGGGGAGGCCGGCGATCGGACAGTTACCTAGGTAACCACAGCGCAAAGGGAAATTCTGAGTGACCTCTTAGGAATCCAGCCGCGAAGCAGGGGAACAGAAAAGCCTGGTATTGAAGTGCCGGGGAAGCATGGGGTCGGAAAAATTGGTCCCTGAGGGACCGCACTAAGGCAACTAGCGCATGCATCAGTCCCGCTGATGAGTTATGGGTTTGTAGACTTCGTTCCATCCTCGCGTTTCGCTCTCTCGCCCAAGGCTTCCGGCGGATCGGCCCAGCATTCCTTGCGGAACGCGGCGTCTGAGATCGACCCGCTATTCCAGCGCTGCAATGTACTGGTGGTGGCAGCAATCATTCCGCCGTCGGCGGCATCAATTACGATCACCACGCCATCCACCTTGGTTGCGCTCCGCAGCACCCCGCTATAAGCATCGCGAAAGACTGACCGCGCCAGTTGCCATCGGTCGCCGCCTGCCACACCAGCCGCATCGGACTGCACCCACCGGATCCGCACCATCCGCCCGCGCAGCGGAGACCAATCGCCGGGAAACAGCGACGTTTCCTCATGCACCTCCTTCGTCGTGTCCTGCGGATTCCCTGACCCGGCGCTCGCGTTCATTTCTCCCGGCATCTCCAGCGCCGAGCGATGAATCCATCCGCGTGAGATCCCCGAAATCTGCACATGCACCCATTCCCCAGACTCATCCAGTACCTTGAATTCATCCTCGGCATCAGACCGAAAAAGTACTTCTGCGCTGTTATCCGCTTTCGAGTAAACCGGCGTGCCCGTCATCCGCACCGCCGCCAGATCACCCGGTCGTGCTTGGTCCCGCAGAACCTCCTCCAGATTCATCGCCTGTTCGCTGAGTTGCTGCACGCGCTTCTCCTGCGCCAATTCCTGTGCGCTGGGAGGCGCCAGGCTCGATCGCGTGGCCGGTTGCTCCAAGGGCAGAGACTTCCGGAATGTGGAACGGACACTCCTGTCCGTCGCTTGCGTAGAACGGACACTCTTGTCCGTTTCCTCCGGTGCCGCTACCCTCGCCGCATCCAGGTGCAACGCCTCTTCCAGCCGTTCGATCAAGTCCGTCTCAAGCCGCCCATTCGAAGGCAACTCGCGATAACCCGCCTGCCCCTCGCTGCCCGCATACCACGCCGTAACCTTCGCACTTACCCGTAGTAGGGTCGCGCCCTGTCCGGTCGAACGCGTTTCCACTCTGTACTGGTAGTAGGCACGTTGATATTTCTCCAGCATCGGCACATCCGCTGCGACAAATCCATCCAGCGTCGGCAGCCGCCCCGGCGACGTTGCCTTCAGAACGCGCAACGCCTTGTCCACGTCAGCCTGTGTCACATGAAAAACATGCTCGGTGGGACTGCTCTGAGCCAGCGCGATCCCGTTGGTCAACATGAGCGAAGCCAAAACGAGGTCGAACACAATCAATAGCGCCAGCCGCGAAGCAGCGAAAGGTTGCAGCCCACGGCGCAAGCCGTGGGTCGCCCGCGCCAACCCAGTCAACCCCGAAGGGACGAAAGAAATGATGCGCGTGCCCCTCATGGCAACGGCTCCACCTGGCTGCGATGCACCCATCCTCGGCGCCCGTCCGTCGTCTCTACGCCATACCAGTACTTTGTGACCACGACGACCAATAACTCCGCCCGCTCCGCCAGCGGTTGCAGCGTCGCCGACGTGCGGTACGGTGCCGCTTTCAGCGCAGCTCCTCCAGCGGCCGTTCTCATCTCGACCCGGTGTTTCAGATCCGCAACCTTCTTCTCCAATTCTTCCGGAGAAGCCGCCGGCTTGATCACCGACGCCGGCGCGCTCCCGATGCCCACCGCCGGTGTCGCGGCAGACGGCTCGCCTCCCGCGGGTAAAGGTGCGCTTTCTTCCGCCTGCATCTTCTCCAGCCGTTCCTTGATCGCCTGGAACTCAGCCTGTTCCACACTTCCATCCGACGCGTGTTGCCGCCGCCGATTTTTCTCGACATACACCGCATCGACTTGCAGCGCGGTCGTGTTCGCCCCCGTGCCGCGCACGATGTACCGCACATAGATCGTGCCCAGATCGGCAGTCTCCTTGAAATGCCGCGGCGCCAGCACGTTCTCCGCGACTTTGAAATACACCTTGCCCGCTTCTGGAAGCTCGCCAAACACGCGCGCGGATTCCGCTGCCTTCGCACCCTTCAGCTGCTTTTCTTTTTCGTAAGAGTAGGTGCCGTGGACAATCGTGTCGTTCACCACCAGGTGCACCGCCTTCAGGACTTCCGCCTCCGGCGCATCCAGTGAACCGGCATATCCGCCGCCCTGACACACGCCAGCCTCCGCCGCCACCAGGCAGACCATCCCTGCCAAGAACCCGCATCTCCACACGGGGAGGGGCAGCCTTGGGAGCCGGCTGAAATCTGGAAAGGCCATCCTCAGATCAGATCACTCCAGTGGGATGCATAGGTACACCCCGGGCAATCCGAAAGTCAAGGTCAAACCCGTCGCATCAGCATCAGTTTGCAGCCCGAGAACTCGTGTCGAACTTCCGGAACGCCGATTGCGCGAGCTCAACATCTCACGATCCACGACCAAAATACAGGATTCGCCCCCTTGACGCCGATGTCCGACCCCGAGTATAGTCCCCGGCCAAAGCTTGGGGTGAGAAGGCTGGCGTTTCGTGGGGAAACCTGGAGATTCCTCAGATCCCGCCGTCGTGCCGCGCATTTTGCGGCATCCGCTCACCGGGAATCCGTACCCGGTACGCTCCAACCATATCTGTCGTTGTCGTCTCCGGCACATTCCTGATCGCAGAGAGGATTGTATGCAGATAGCGTCCCCCTCACGTATGCGTGGTCCGCAGTCCCATGTGGCGTTCTTCTTCGTCACCGGGTTTCTGCTTTCGCTCGTTGTTCTGAGCGCCACACCCGGATATGCAATTCCAGCGTTCGCAAGAAAATACGGTTTGCCTTGCTCCGCCTGTCACGAAGCCTGGCCGAAGCTCAACAGCTTCGGTCAAAATTTCAAAGACAACGGCTACCAGCTCAATAACGATCGCGATTCGCCCATTTGGCTCAATCCGTCCTACTGGCCGGTGGCCATGCGCATCACTCCGCACTGGCACTACGAGAGTGTCGGCAACCAACTAGTCGATTCCGGCGATGGTCAGGTCGAACAAACCATCAAAACGTCCGGATTCGATCTCACCGGCATTGATCTTCTGACCGCGGGCACCCTGGCTAAGAATGTTTCTTTCCTGCTCGTACCCTCCTTTGATCCCATTGATGGCACGGCCGGATTCGAATCCGCCAACATTCGCATCGACAACATCAAGAACTCCCCCTGGCTCAATGTGAAATTCGGGAAGTTTGAACTTGACGGTCCCCTGTCGGAAAAGCGCATGATGACGCTCTCGAATAACGGCGGCTACTACCAGCTCTACCACTACGTTCCTTTCGGCGGAGCGGACATCAACGACTTCACCGTAGGGGAGAACCAGCTTGGCATCGAAGTCATGGGCCATTCGCTCGACCCGGTACTCCGCTTCGCTCATCAGCAGCACCAACGGCGAACTTGGTCTTCCCAGTGGCCGCAGTTACGACGGCTTTGTCCACATCAGCCAGGCCTTCATGGCGGGCAACCTCGGCCTGCAGCGCGTTGGCGTCTACGGTGTCACCGGACTCAGGCCCACCTACTTCCTGACCCAGGATGGCGCCCCGATTCCCGGCACCGGACGCGGCAACAAGTCCTTCTACCGTGTCGGTGCTTACGGCAACCTCTACATCGGCAGATTCGACCTCACTGGCGTCTATCAACATGCCGCTGATAACGTCTACCTCGCCAACGCTACCCCTGCAAACGGAGAACTTCCCGAGGGTGCGCAAACTGCCGCATGGAACACTGGCACGTTTGAAGGTCATTACCTGATTTCACCGAAACACTTCATCCTCGGCCGCTACGAACTCGTACGCATGTCCAGCCAGCCCCTGGCCGATCTCCCCAAAGACTTCGGCAACGTCGACGTCTTCACCGCCGGATATCGCTTCTATCCGTTCATCAACAGCCGCGCCGGTTTCGCCTGGCACATCGAGTTCTCGACGCTGAACATCGCAAAGACCGCTGATAGCGGCGCCGACCAGCGCAGCAACAGCTTCTTTACCGGATTTGATTTCGCTTTCTAGGAGAAGACATGATGAAGAGCCGAACCATTTCTCTCTCGCTCTTGCTGATGGCCGCACTCGCGGGCCTTGCCTTCGCCCAGAATGCCGGCATCAGTTCCGGTTATCCCACGCCCAAAAACGGCTTCACCGATTCCCAGCAGCGCGGACACGGTCTATACCTCCGCTACTGCGTCTATTGCCACGGTGTCTACGGCGACGGCAACGGTGACAATGCGCAGTTCCTCGACCCCCGGCCGCGCGACTTCACGGCCGCTACTTTCAAATGCCGCTCCACCCCGACCGGCACTCTGCCCTTGGACTCTGACCTGATCCACACTCTCATCCGCGGCATTGAGACCACCAACATGCCTTCCTGGCGCCCGCTCAGCGACGAGAATCGCCAGGATCTGGTGGCCTACATCAAAACCTTTTCCGATCGCTGGAAGACCGAAAAGCCCGGCGATCCCATCAAAATTCCGCCCGAGCCTGCAGTAACGATCGAAAGCATCAAGCACGGCCATGAGCTCTTCGAGAAAATGGAGTGCTGGAAATGCCATGGCCAACAGGGACACGGCGATGGTCCATCGGCCTCCACACTCACCGACAGCAAGGATCAGCCCATTCGTCCCTACAACTTCGCCGCCGCGCACAACGATGCCCGCTTCAAATGCGGCGTCACCAACGAAGATCTCTACCGCATCTTCATGACCGGAGTCGACGGTACGCCCATGCCGTCATTTGCGGATGTGATTCAGCCCAACGACGCCTGGGATCTTGTCCATTTCTTGCGCACTCTGCAGATCGATCGCCGCAGCAAGGAAAACGATGTATTGAAATCTGCCGGGGGTCCGTCGATCCTCAAGACTGCGGAACCCAAGGCGGAAAACACCGTCCCGGCCGAATCAGACCGCCAGGTGTCCCATGCCGGCCACTAACCAATTCGTGACCCCAGGAGGAAGTATTGCCATGCGCACAAAGCAATTGCTGGTAGCACTCTTGACGCTGCTGCTGTGTCCCTGCCTGCTGTTCGCTGGAACGGTAAGCGGCAAGGTGACCTACACCGGCACGCCGGCCAAACCCAAGCCCATCGACATGTCGAAGGAACCGACCTGCGCCAAACAGCACGCCACGCCGGTCACAACGGAAACCGTGGTCACGGGACCCAACAACGCCCTCGCGAACGTGGTCGTCTACATCTCCGCCGGCGCTCCGGATGAGGGACAAGTTCCAGCCCAGGCCGTCACCTTCGAGCAAAAAGGATGCCAATACATTCCGCACGTCCTCGCCATGCATACGGGCCAGGAACTGAAGGTCGTCAACGACGACCAGACTTCGCACAACATTCACCCCCTGGCCAAGATCAATCGTGAATGGAACAAGTCTCAGCCTCCGGGCACTCCGCCCATCTCGGAGAAGTACGACAAAGAAGAATTCATCCCGGTCAAGTGCAACGTCCATCCCTGGATGCACGGATACTTCGCCGTACTGAAGACGAGTCACTACGACGTCAGCAAAGATGACGGCGCCTTCAAGTTGCCCAACCTGCCTCCCGGTAAATACACCATCACCGCTTGGCAGGAGGACTACGGCACACAAACCGCCGACGTCACCATTACCGGCAACGAAACCAAAGACGTGAACTTCACCTTCAAAGCAAAGCCGTACTGAACGTAGCGCCGGCGACCCGCCGGCAGTCGTGGGGGCGACCGACCCCCGCATCAGCTAAAGGAACGCCGAGATCTCGTTCGAAAAGGCGTCGGGTTTCGGGAGAATTGCATGGGCAAAATCTTCGCCGTCACCGTAGCGATCATCGCCATCGCATCCGCCATCCCGATCGTCATGCACACCTGGGCCCCGCCCGAGGATATCTCTACCCACGGCCACGCCATCGACGACCAGATGAAAGACACGATGTACGAAGCCGGCTTTTCCTTCCTCGCCGCGCAACTGCTCCTCGGATTTTTCATTTGGCAGAACGCCGGCCGCGGCAAACAGGACAAGCTCAAAAACTTCCCCGGAGGCGCCAAAGGCTTGGTCATCGCCGCTCTGGTCCTCGTCGGATCGGAGATTCTTGCTCTCGGTGTTCTCGGTCAGAAGGCTTGGGCGAGCGTCTATTTCGCTTCGCCCGACAAAGACGCGATGACCATCCAGGCCCAGGCCGGACAATTCGCTTTCTATTTCCGCTATCCCGGGGCCGACGGCAAGTTCGGCGGTATGCATCCCGACAAGATTGATGAAGGCAACCAGAACTTCTTCGGCCTCGATCCCGAAAACGACGTCGACTCCCGCGACGACATCGTCGCCGCCGAACTCGCAGTCCCCGTCAACCGCCAGGTCAACCTGACGCTGCACTCCAAAGACGTCGGGCACTCCTTCTACGTCCGCGAGTTGCGCATTCAGCAGGATTTCGTCCCCGGCCTCGATCTGGCCGTCCACTTCACCGCCACCAAAGTCGGCCGCTATGAGATCGTGTGCACTCAGCTCTGCGGCCTCGGACACTACAACATGAAGGCCTATCTGTCGGTGTTATCGCAGGAAGATTTCGACAAATGGCTGAAAGAAAGAGCCCCGTAGTTCTGAGTCCGGCATCGCTTGAGTGATGCCGCGAATGTCGATTGTGAAACCCCTTTAGGGGCTATGTTCGGAGCTAGAGGAAACCTAATGTCCCAGGAAGCAGCACATCACGGACCTCCCACAAGCTTTATTCGCAAGTACATCTTCAGCGTCGACCACAAGGTCATCGGTAAGCAGTACTACGGCCTCGCGCTGGTCGCTGTCTTTACCGGGATGATCCTCTCTTGGTTGATGCGTTTCCATCTCGTCTGGCCGAACGCCGCCATCCCCGGCCTGCAATCGCTCTCCAAGGTCGGCGCGCCCGGCGGCGTCATGACGCCCGAATATTACCTGTCGCTGCTTACCATGCACGGTACGTTGATGGTCTTCTTCGTCCTCACCAACGCGCCCTTCGCCGCCTTCGGCAATTACTTTTTGCCCATCCAAATCGGCGCCGAAGACATGGCTTTCCCACGCTTCAACATGATGTCGTTCTGGGTCACCTTCGTGGCCTTTGTCGTCCTCATGTCCGCATTCTTCGTTCCCGATGGACCGCCCATCTCCGGCTGGACTGCCTACGCTCCACTCAGCGCCGTTGGTTCCGACGCTGGCCCGGGCCTCGGCATGGGACAGAACCTCTGGGCAATCTCCATCGCCCTCTTCTGCATTGCATCGTTACTGGGAGCCTTGAACTTCATCTCCACCACACTCGATCTGCGCTCCAAGGGTATGACCCTGATGCGCATGCCCATCAGCACCTGGGCTTGGTTCATCACTTCCTGCATCGCGCTGCTTGCGTTCGCCGTTTTGCTTCCTGCCTGCCTGCTGCTGATTCTCGATCGCATCGCCGGCACCAGCTTTTTCGTCCCTGGCGGCCTCATGATCAGCGACCGCCTCCAGCCCCACTCCGGAGGTTCCCCACTCCTCTGGCAGCACCTGTTCTGGTTCTTCGGACATCCCGAGGTCTACATTGCCATCCTGCCCGCCATGGGCATCGTCTCCCACATCCTGATCAACAGCATGCGCAAGCCCCTGCTGAGCCACAGAGTCGTCATTGCTTCGATGCTGTCGATCGGGTTCCTCAGCTACATGGTCTGGGGACACCACATGTTCCTCAGCGGAATGAATCCGTTCTCCGCACTGGTCTTCTCGTTCCCCACCCTGGTCATTACCATTCCCGCGACGATTCTCACCCTGATCTGGCTCGGCAGCCTGTACGGGTCGCGCCTCCAGATCACCTCAGCCTCGCTCTTCGCGCTCGGATTTATCTCGATGTTCGTCAGCGGCGGCGTCAGCGGATTCTTCCTCGCTCAGCCTTCGATTGACATTTACCTGCACGCCACCTATTTCGTCGTCGGACACTTTCATCTCGTGATGGGGGTCGCCGCCATCTTCGGCATCTTCGCCGGCACCTATTTCTGGTTCCCCAAGATGAGCGGCCACATGATGAACGAGGCCCTGGGCAAGATCCATTTCTGGTTCACCTTCGTTGGCACCTATTGCATCTTCATGCCGTTTCATTACCTTGGGCTCGCGGGCAACGTTCGCCGCTACTCTTCTTTCGTCGACGACTACCTGCAACCGCTGCTGCCCGTGCACAAGTTCATTACCATCGCCGCTTTCTGTACCGGCGCCGCGCAACTCGTTTTCCTGTTCAACCTCATTTACAGCCGTTTCAAAGGCGCGCCCGCTCCCGACAACCCATGGAACGCGACATCCTTGGAATGGACGGTCCCGTCTCCTCCACCCTGGAACAATTTCGGCGACAAGCATCCGGTCGTCTACCACGACCCTTATCAATACGGAGTAGAAGGTGCCAGCGCCGACTTCATCATGCAGGACTCACCGGAGAAAGTGCCGGTGCAATCGTGATGAAGTTTGGCAGGTTTTGAGTGACGCAGCACTTCAGCGCTGCGATTGAAGATCTGATTTTGACCTGCGGCTTGAGCCGCTGGGGGAACATGGCAACCACGGTCCACGAACCACCGATGATTACCGAGCAGCCTACCAACGGTGGCGGAGCGCCGCCCGCCATTCCTCCGCTCGAAGAACGCCTGCGCTCCGTATCCGATCGCCAACCCGAGCCCGCCCGCACCGGCATCTGGGTCGCCCTGGCGGCGATTGCCATGTCCTTCGCCGCCTTCACCAGCGCGCTCATCGTGCGCCAGGGATCGCCAGCCAACGACTGGCAGCACATCCTCATTCCCCGCATCCTGTACTTCAACACCGCGATCCTGATCCTCAGCAGCCTCACTTTGGAAATCGCTCGCAGGAAGACAGCCTCGTTCATCCGCACCCAGGGCGCGACTCGCGGCCAAGCCATGGCCTGGCTCTTCGCTACCCTCGGACTCGGCCTCGCCTTCGTCACCGGTCAATACGTTGCCTGGTTGCAATTGCGCTCGGAAGGCCTCTACCTGTCAACCAATCCCAACAGTTCCTTTTTCTATTTACTGACCGCTGTGCACGCCATTCATGTTCTCGGCGGCCTTGGCGGTCTGGCACGTGTGATTCGCCGTCTCGCCCCAGCCACACCCATCCTGCGCAAGAGCACGATGGATGCGACTTCTTACTATTGGCATTTCATGGGCATTCTCTGGATTTATTTGCTGTGCATTCTTGTTTTCAAGCTCTAGCTGTCTGTGCAAGGACAAAAATGCGTGCATCACCGTGGAAGAGCGGCCCTTCAGGGCCGCGTACGCCGCTTGAAAATCAGCGGGCTTCAGCCCCGGTGGTCGCCTTTGGTCCGCCCAAGACGTTTTTCTGCAGCCTACTCGATCAACAGGAGAAATCGTGAGCCAAGCGAATCTCGCCGTCGATCCTCATGCCGGCATGATGGAAGAACGACCCTTTGCCATCCCTTCCAGCAAGCTGGTGATGTGGCTGTTTATCATCTCCGACGCCGTCACCTTCGGAGCCCTTCTCTTCGCCTACGGTTACATCCGCAATGCCAGCCCCGACTGGCCCACGCCCTTCGAAAGCGCCAGCATTTGGAACGCCCTGCTCATGACTTTCATCCTGGTCACCAGCAGCCTCACCGTTCTGATCGCGGTGAACGCCGCTCAAAATGACGATCGCGCCCGTGCCTTCCGCTGGACCATGATCACCGCCCTTATGGGCCTCATGTTCACCGCGCTTCACCTGAAGGAATGGCTCGACCTCATCGGCAACGGTGTCCGGACTTTTCAAAATCCGTGGGGCGCGCCCATGTTCGGCGCAACTTTCTTTTCCATCACAGGACTTCACATGGCGCACGTGGTTGGAGGCGTGATCGCTCTGATCGCCGTCGGCCTGATCTACAAGGCCGGCAAGTACAGCGCCAAGCATCTGGAAATCCTGTCGCTCTACTGGCACTTCGTCGACATCGTCTGGATGTTTGTCGTGCCGCTCGTCTATCTCATGAACATGAAACGCTAGCCGGACGTCACGGAGGAATCGCTCGCTATGGCAGACAACAAATCGGCCAGCATGAACATGAACTACCTGATCTACGTGGTGATCCTGGCCATCGCCGTTTTTCAGATTCTGTTCGCCATGATGGCCGGCCCGCAGCCCATTTTGATGTTGCTGCTGGCCTTCCTGCAGGCGTCGCTGGCCGTCAACCATTTCATGCACCTGAAACAGGAGCGCCCCAGCCTGTTCTTTGCCTTGATTCCATACACGCTCTTTGTCCTGTTCATGATGAACATGATCTGGTCCGACAGCTTCCGCCTGCTCCACATGCGGCCGCCGATCAAGTAGTTCACGCAGTCATAGTTTGCCACCGGACCTGCAATTGAGAACTGGAGGATGTTTCATGGAGACCGCAATCGGAGTCTTTTCTTCTCGCGACCGCGCGGAGGAAGCCGTCAAGGAATTGCTCGCCGCGAACGTTCCCCAAGACGCGATTGTGTTTCTGAGCCGCTCTGAAGCCGAAGCTAAGACGGTAGGTAAACAGCTGGGTTCCGCCGTCGGCGGATTCATGGGTGCCGCATCCGGCATGTCGGCCGGCGTAGCCGCCGCTACCCTCCTCGTCGTCCCCGGCATCGGACAAGTATTTGCGCTGGGATTTGGCGCCGCCGCTCTGGTCGGCCTGCTCGGCGCCGGAGCGGGATCGAAGCTCGGCAGCGCCATCGCCGAAAAAGGCAGGGGTCCGCAGCCTGCCTCCGAAGCCGAGAATCCTGAAGACATAGCCTTTTTCCGCGAAGTCTTGCACGAAGGCCGATCCTTGATCGTCGTCCGCACGGAGTCGCAAGGCTCAGCAAAGGCCGCCGTGGAGATTCTCGACCGCTTGGGTCTCGGCATCCAAGGCCACGTGCCGGTCAAGATGACCACCGCCACACGGCAAGTCGAGGACATGATAATCGTCGACGTCTCCGGCCGGATCACCATCAGCGAAGGGAGTTCCAAACTGCGCGAGGTTGTCCGCGATCTCCTTCAGCAAGGCCACAAGAAGATCCTCCTCAACCTTCACGACGTCGGCTACATCGACAGTTCAGGTCTCGGCGAATTGGTCCAGACTTATACAACCGTTCGCAATCAGGGCGGCAACCTCAAGCTCGTGCGCTTGAGCAAGAGAGTCAGCGACCTGCTGCAGATGACCAGGCTCTCCGCAGTATTTGACATCCAGGCAGACGAAGCCAGCGCTCTGCACTCTTTTGGCTTGACCGCTTGAGGCTGATAAGGAACGATGGCCACTTCACGATGAGCCGCAACTCGCAAACTCGCCGCTGGATCACTGCCGCATTGCTCTGCGCTGCGCTGGTTGCCCTCTCGCTCCCCGCGTACGCCCAGGGCTGCGCCCTCTGCTACACCCAGGCCGCCTCCTCCGGCGCCCGCATGATCCAGGCCCTGCGCAGCGGTATCCTCGTTCTGATCTTCCCCCCGATGGGAATCTGCATCGGCCTCACGATCCTCTCCTATAAGAAGAGAAATCGCTTCCACGACTCGCAGCCCGACAAACCCTCCGATCTTGGCTGGTAGCTATTGCAGCGCCTTCACCGCCGTTCGCGCCGCACTGTGAACCTTGTCCGGCAGAACCGCATATCCCATGTCTTTGGCAATCCTCTGTCCGTCATGCAGGCACCACTCCAGGAACTCTTTCAATGCATGGCTGCGAGCTGGCGGTACGCCCGAGACCGGTACGTAAATCCACGTGAAACTCGTTATCGGATACGACTCCTTCCCGGATGCGTTCGTCATCGACACCTGGAAGTTGTCCGAGATTGATTTCTCCTCCGCGTGGCAAGCCGCGTCAATGCTGGCGGGCGTGGCCCTGACAAAGTGGCCAGCGGCATTCTGCACGCGGCCGTACCCGACCCCGGCGCTGCGAACGAAATTCACCTCGACATACCCGATCGCCCCCGGCGTCGACGCCACCTTCTCCACGATGTCTTCCCCTCGGTTCGCCTCCGCACCCACCGGCCACTTCGGCGACGCGCTCTTGCCAACACGATTGCGAAACTCCACATTCGTCTTCGCCAGGAAGTCCGTGAAGATGTAGTTCGACCCCTTTCCCGGACTCCGGTGCACCACCCGGATCGGCAAATCCGGCAGCGTCACATCCGGGTTCAGCTTCGCGATCCTCGGATCCTTCCAGTTCTTCACCGCGCCCAGGTAGATCTGCGCCAGCAACTCTCCGGAAAAATCCAGATCCGGTTTTCCGGGCACGTTGTAGATAGGAACGATTCCCACCAGGACCGTCGGAATCTGCATCAGCGAAACCTTGTGCCCGTGCATTTGCTCGCTGGTGAGCGGCACTTCTCCCCCTCCAAAATCTCCCGAGCCTTCGCTGATTTGCTTGATGCTTTGCGACGTTCCCAGCGCCAGGTATTGCACCTGCACGCCGGGATCCTTCTTGTTGAATTCGTCAATCCAAACCTGATAAAGATGCAACGGCACGTTGGACCCCGAGCCCACCAGCACGATCTTTTCCTGCGCCCAGGCAGGCGCAGCACCGAACCAGCGCCCGCAGCCCAGGACGACCAGACTGACAGAGAGGAAGAGTTTCCAGGATCGCATCGCCCCGCTCCTTCACGCAGTTGGGAATGACGTGACAGCGCAACTTCAGCCTAGCCGAGGCCGATTCGACCCGGTCCAGTGTTTCTCATTCTATGAACACATTTCATCATCCGGGAATGGCGATCTTGATTATTCCGGTCTTGTACAGCAGGGCCGTATAGGGCAACTCAGCGATGAATCGCCTGATCCGTCTGGGGGAAACTCGACGGGATTGGGACCGTCAGTGTTCCGAGAAGGCCGGTAGCGTTGTCCCGCACGGCAAGTCGCAAGCTTCCATGTTCGGGCAATGATTTCACTGGGACGCGGTAGGGCAACCCTCGCTTGCGAACCGTCGTGTACGCCGAAGCTGGAAGCGAAGCTTGTACGGTCTTCACGACGGTACTTGTGATGCCCCCGTTCGAGGTCACTGTGAGCACGGCATAATCCAGATCGCACTCATACTTATCGCCAGTCGCGGCGCAGGATATTGTGTTGGCATCCACCAGGAATTCCACATAGCTGGACGGATCGCTTTGGCTCGGAGGCATCAGGTGCGCCCAGAAGCCGACTCCTGTGGATGGAAGCGGATCCTTGATCGCAGTGACCAGTTCTCGCACCCGGTTGCTTTCCCGCAACGGATCGGGCGATTTCGCCAGGTACCCTGAATCGAATGCGTAATAGCCGGTACGATACCGAAGCCGAACGTCCCTACGCTCCGTCTTGACAACGATTTTGCGAAACTTGCCGTCCCAATCCTTGTTGTTCGGATAGTAGCCGAGTGTGTAATACGAACTCCCGTCTGCCACTCCAGCCGCCACTGCTGCGCTCAGATTGTTGCCGTTGTAGAAAGCTCGGCCACCGGTATCTTGCGCGATTTGCTGCATCGCCATGTGGGATCCTGCAACCAGTGGAGCAATTCGCGTTAATTGCCCCGTACCGTAACTATCATCGCTGAGGGATTCCACTGTAGGTACGATCTCGCAGTCGGGGCAATCGGAGAAAGCCGAATCCGCATCCCGGTTGCCGGGGGAACCTGGCGGTCTCTGTAGATTCCCGATCAGCCCGCGGGCATCCACGGGATAGACCGAAACTTGCGCTTGTGACAACAGCTTTGAGGCTTCCGCCAGGTCGCCAGCATAGGTTTGCGAGAGAGCGAAGTTCTTGCCGCCCAAGTCAATCGAGGCGGGAAAACCAGAGGATACCCAGATTAGGTTCTTGCGTCCGGGATATCCCATCATGGCTCGTGCAAGCGCCTCAAGCGCCGCCAGTGTGACTCGAACGCGGTCATCGATACTATTGACCGCAGCTTCTTGATTCATTCGTCTCAGGTTTGACAGGATGGGGTTTGGCGCCGCCCAAGCGAGGACCTCGGCCATTTGTGGACTGATCTGAGCCGGAACACCTCTCGTCAGCAGAGTCGAGTCGCCCGCCGAGAACTTCTCAAGTGCTGCCTTCAGAACCTGCGGATCCGTCGTAAAGTCCTGTAACAACAGCAAGTCAGTGGTGAGCGCAAGGATCGCAACTCGTTGATCCGACTTCAGAGTCCGTACATAGTCCAGCATCTGCCGGCGTGCATAGGCCTGATCGAGGCTGGCCGTATTCACTCCATCCAACAGGATCAGAACCAGCGGCCCCGCCGGCCGGCTGTAATCCGGGCGGTTGGAGTAGACGTTTGGAGGCAATGCCGGTGGCGGCCGCTTCTCATTGCGCGTGGATTCATGGGAGGTATGAGTAAAGAACTTTACCTCCTGCGGCCCTCCATCCTCCAAAACCTCAAAGTCCGCGCGCTGAAGATCCGTCATCGCCGTGCCGTGTTTATCCGTGGCTATCACGTCCACAAGCACCATGCGAGTTGTCACGCGCAGGGAAAGCCCTGGTTCATTCTCGGCGGCCATTTGCGCGTCGAGTTCTCTTGGAGTTGCAGGAGAGGGAGTGGGCGAAGATGCGGTGCTCTCTGCGCCGGCCTTGCTCGGGTTCTCGGACTCCGAGGCGGCGGAATCGACATCGGACGGCACGACCTGGGCCAGTTCGCTGCTGATTGTGACAGGAAGACCCTGCACCGGTTCAGGAACGCAGTTGTTTCCGAATTCCTCTTTCAGTCGTGCTGCCTTGCGCGCCTCGATGTTCGCCTTCATCCACTTCTGAAGAGGACTGATCAGGTCGGCAGCGCTATCAATATGTTGAAGGCGCCCGGTTGTCCCGTAGGCCGTGGGTGCGTTTTCCCCACCGAAGTAGTTTGTAAACGCGAGTTGCTGAACCATCCCCTCGCGGGGAATGTACACCATCGTGATATTCGCCTCGCTATAGTGAATCCCGGCGGGCAGAGTGGAATGACGAGAGGCGATCAGCGACGGGTCATCCAGAAGCTTCCGCAATTCAGCCCTGGCACTCGAATCAAGAAACTGCTCAAAGACGAGGGCTTTGATTTTTCCTCCAGCCGCCGGATTGACTATGTCAGGTCGGTAGATTCCTTCCGAGTAGTACCTTTCGTGGCTCTTCTCCAGATGGTAGAAGCCATTCGGATAGATGATGGCGCATGTTCGCTTGGCAACGCCCGGGCTCAACTCGTCGAACACGATTCGCAACATGTAGGAATCGGGAGTGGAGGCGGGCACCTTGATCGGTGTCGGCCTCGCTTTCCTTTCCCGTGTTGCTAGCGTTGGCTCTTCCGGCCGCGGAGGCAAACAGTTGTTCTTGCCTTCATCCTCGCTGAGCTGAGTTCGATTCCCGGAAGGGAGAGTGTCAAACCACTTCAGCAGCGGATCGAGCGATTGATGAAAGGTCTCTTGGGACGCGGCATCGGGAAACCAGAGTTGCTGCCATCCCGCACTACGCGCAACACGGAGGTCCAACTCATCGCGGCTCGGGGCTGCCAAATGGAGGGGAATCTCGTCCTGATTCAGACCTCGCAACTCGTCATTGCCCAGGAGGTTCTGTATTTGCCGCTGATCACCGGAAGAGAGAGAGCCCTCATAGATAAGGGCCTTGGAGGGGAGAACGCGCTCGAAGTGATAGTGCCCGTCCCGCTGCAGCAACACACACGCGTCTGCTCCGTCGGTAACGCGCCGTAAGCGGAGCACATAAGACTTGTCGTCGCCTCCACCCTGACATAGAGCTGGCGACACCAATGAAAGGAGCACCGTCGCAAGAGCAAACCTACGAACTGCGCGATTGGCACCGCTAGTGCAACACAAAGGCGCGAACAAGACAGCCCCCAGACTGGGGAACACGGCTAGGCCCGCTGCAACTCGTCGCCTGGCTATCTATTAGTGTACTCTCTTCCTGCACCCGCTCTGCCGGCATTCGCAGCGGCAAGCGCGCGAACTCCACGGAATCCATGCATCTTGCTTCTCTTCTCCTTGGCTGGCACCGGAGATGTCTCTCACGTTCTACACGTCCTTCAACTGTTCCTCATCCATCCCGAAATAATGTCCGAGTTCGTGCAGCACAGTCTGCCGCACTTCATGCCGAATCTCGGCCTCGCTCGAACACACCGCCTCAAGGTTCTTCTGATAGAGCACAATCCTGTCCGGCCCATGCGGCAGATCAAACACACTTCTCCGCGTTGCGGGGACACCCTGATAAACGCCCAAAATCAACCCGCGCCGCCCATCGCCAGGTTTTCGTCGCATCACACTCCGCGGCGGCCGATCCTCTACCAGCACCGCCAGATTGTGCATCCGCTCGCGGAATCGTTCGGGCAACGAATCCAGAACTTCCTCCACCAGCCGGACGAACCGCTCCCGCTCCATGACGCCTACCTCACCATCTCCCCGACAAACGCCGCGAACTGCTGTACGTCATCCTCCGTCGTGTCGAACGAACACATCCAACGCACTATCGACTCCTCCTCGTCCCACACATAGAAAAAGTACCGGTCTTGAATCTTCTTAATCGCCGCGCGCGGAATCTGCGCAAACACGCCATTCGCTTCCACCGGATAAACGATCTTGACCCGCGATATCTTTCGCAGCTCCTGCTCCAGCATGCGTGCCAGGCGGTTGGCATGCTCCGCACTGCGCCGCCAGAGATCGTCCGTCAGCAGCGCCTCCATCTGCGCCGACATGAACCGCATCTTCGACGCCAGCTGCATCCCCTGCTTGCGCGTGAACAAGAATTCCCGTGCCAGCTCCGGACGAAAGAAGACCACGGCGTCCACTCCCATCAGTCCGTTCTTCGTCCCGCCGAACGAGAGCACATCAACCCCCATGTCCCGCGTCGCTTCGCGCAACGTCATTCCCTGTGCCGCTGCCGCGTTCGAAATCCGCGCCCCGTCCATAAACAAAAACATCTCCCGCTCGTGTGCAAACCGCGCCAGGTCTTCAATCTCCGCTCGGCTGTATACGGTCCCCATCTCGGTAGACTGCGTGATCGAGATCACCTTCGGCTGAACATGGTGCTGGTCGCCGATTCCGTGATACGCATGGGCCACGGTCTCTACCGTCAACTTGCCCAGCGGCGCCGACAGGGGAATCAACTTGCACCCGGTGAACCTCTCCGGCGCCCCACATTCGTCCGTATAAATATGAGACAGCTCCGGACACAGCACCGCATGATGCGGCCGGGTCAGCGCCTGAAGACCGAGCACATTGGCCGCGGTACCGTTGAACACGAAGAACACCTCCACATCGCCGCCGAAGACCTCGCGGAATCTCCGCACCGCCGACTCGGTATGCGGATCGTCTCCGTACCCAACCATATGCCCCTGATTGGCACGCGCGATCGCCGCCATTACCTCAGGATGCACCGTGGCGTTGTTGTCGCTGGCAAAACTTCGGACAGGTTTCATAGCAGATCAATCTAGCGTACTATCCCGCGAGTTTACAGAACGAGTTCCTGAGTGTGGGCGGGCATTCCTGTCCGCCACCGAGCGAAACGAGGGTCATTCCTCACTGACCCAGGCCCCGCGAATGGTCTAATATTGCTACGGTTCGTTTGTCCCAAGGCTGTACCGCTGCAATCATCAACGGACGACCCTATGCATCCTTTTTCTTCATGCGCTCTCGCCGCTCTTCTGTTGTTTACCGCCGGCTGCAGCTCGAACAAGCCCGCCCAGGCCGGCGGTCCCCACGCCATGCCGGTGCAGGTCAAGACGGCTCATCCGGCCAAGGTCAACGAAACCACCGAATACGTCGCGACTCTAAAGTCCCGCGACACCGCCGTCATCATGCCGCAGGTCGAAGGCATCATTACCCAGATCTTCGTTCATTCCGGCCAGCGCGTAGCGAACGGCACGCCGCTCCTCCAGATCGATCCCTCCAAGCAGGAGGCCACGGTCAAGAGCCAGGAAGATGCCCATGCCGCACAACTCGCTCAGGTCAAATGGGCGCAGCAGAATTACGACCGCGTCAGCGGCCTGGCCAATGCCGGGGTCGTCAGCCGCCAGGATCTCGACCAGGCCAAGGCCGCGCTCGATGCTGCCCAGTCGCAGCTTCAGGCACTCGAAGCGCAGGTACGTGAACAGAAGGTGCAACTCCACTACTATCAGGTCGTCGCGCCACGCGCCGGTATCGTCGGCGATATCCCGGTCCGCGTCGGCGACCGCGTAACCACGACGACTCCCCTCACCACCGTGGATCGCCCAGGCACTCTGGAAGCCTACGTTTACGTGCCCGTCGAAAAGAGCTCGCAGCTGAAGATGAACCTGCCGCTGGACTTGGTGGACGCTTCCGGAAAAGTGCTCACGTCCAGTCGCGTCACCTTTATCTCGCCTCAGGTGGATACCGCCACGCAAACCGTTCTGGTCAAAGCGCAGGTCCCGAATAATAACGACGCGCTGCGCAACGCCCAGTTCATCCGCGCCCGCGTCATCTGGGGCACCGAGCAGAAGCCAGTTGTGCCGGTGGTAGCCGTGTCCCGCATTGGCGGACTCTATTTCGCCTTCGTCGCCGAGCCCGATGCCAAAGGCGGATACGTTGTCCGCCAAAAGCCGCTTCAGGTCGGCCAGATCGTGGGCAATGACTACGTCATCCTCGACGGCATTAAGTCGGGTGACAAGGTCGTAGTCAGCGGCACCCAGTTCCTGATCGACGGCATTCCAGTGATTCCACAGGAAACCAGTAGCTAGCCGCTGGTCGCTAGTCGCTAGTCACCGGCCCGAACCAATGCCTGTGTCCAAGCGACTAACGACCAACGACTAGCGACTGCCCTTATGGTTGATTTCTTCATTCATCGCCCGGTCTTCTCGACCGTCTGCGCGCTGCTCATCATCCTCGCAGGCGCGACGGTAATCCCGACTCTGCCGATCGCGCAATTTCCCAGTCTTGCGCCTCCGCAAGTCACCGTAACCAGCGTTTATGTCGGCGCCAGCGCGCAGACCGTCGAATCGGCCGTCACCACGCCCCTCGAACAGCAGATCAATGGCGCGGAAGGGATGAAATACATCACCTCGGCGAGCAGTAACGACGGCCTCAGCCAGATCACCGCCACCTTCGATCTCAGCCGCAATCCCGATCTCGCCTCCGTCGACATTCAGAACCGCGTCAACACCGCCCAGGGACGCCTCCCCAATGCCGTCAAGCAGATCGGCGTGACGGTCCAGAAAAGCTCGCAGAACTTCGTCTTTGGCGCCGCCGTCTTCTCCCCCGACGGTCGCTACTCCACGCTCTTCATGAGCAACTACCTCGACGTCTACGTCCGCGACACTCTCAAGCGAGTGCCCGGCGTCGCGGACGTCTTCATCTTCGGCGAGCGCCGATACTCCATGCGCCTCTGGCTCGATCCGGTACGCATGGCCAGCCGCGGTCTCACCGCACCGGATGTCGTGAGCGCGCTCAGTGAGCAGAACGTCGAAGTCGCCGCCGGGCAGGTCGGCTCCCAGCCCTCCCTTCCCGGCCAGCAGTTTCAGATCAGCGTGCGCGCCATCGGCCGTCTCTCGGAAGCCGCTCAGTTTGACAACATCATCCTGAAGAGCAACAACGACGGCACTCTCGTCCGTCTGCACGACGTTGGCCGCGCCGAACTCGGCGCCGAGAGCTACGGCTCCAATCTCGATTACAACGGCCGCGAATCCGTGGGCGTCGCCATCACCCAGCTCTCCACCGCCAACGCGCTAGACGTCGACCGCCGCTGCATCGCTGAACTCGATCGCCTCTCCAAGCGCTTCCCACCCGGCATGAAGTATGAACTCGCTTTCGATACCACCGACGCTGTCAGCGAATCCATCCGCGATGTAGTCGAGACCCTCGGCGCTGCCATCGTCCTCGTCGTGCTCGTCATCTTCGTCTTCCTCGAAGACTGGCGCTCCACTATCATTCCTTCGGTCACCATCCCAGTCTCCCTCATCGGCACCTTCGCCTTCGTCAAGCTGCTCGGTTTCTCCATCAACACGCTGACTCTCTTCGGAATCACGCTTGCCACTGGCCTGGTTGTCGACGACGCCATCGTAGTCATCGAAAACATCGAACGCCATTTGCAGGAAGGCGAGCACGATCCCACCAAGGCCTCCTCCGACGCCATGAAGGAAGTGACCGGCGCCGTCATTGCCACCTCCTTGGTCCTGGTCGCCGTGTTTGTGCCGGTCGCTTTCTTTCCCGGTACTACTGGCATCCTCTTCCGTCAGTTTGCGCTGACCATCGCTTTCTCCATCACCATCTCCGCCTTCAACGCGCTGACTCTGACACCGTCTCTTTCGGCCCTCCTTCTCGGCCGCGTCCACGGTGAGAAGAACTGGCTCTTCCGTCAGGTTGATCGATTGTTGGCAGTTGTGACAAGCGGATACGTCCGTGCCCTGCGCACCTTCCTCCGCTACGAAGCCCTGGCCCTGGTCCTCTTCGTGACCGGTCTCGGACTCGCCTACTACGTTTTCCAGCGCGTCCCCAAGGGTTTCGTCCCTAATGAAGACCAGGGCTACTTGATCGTGATCGTTCAGGCTCCCCAGGGCGCTTCGCTCGACTACACCAAGAAAATCGGCGACCAGGTCACCACCATCACCAAGAACTTCCCCGAGATCGAAGGCACCTTCGCCGTTTCCGGCTTCAGTTTCGGAGGCTCCGCTTCCAACCGCGGCCTGGTCTTCCTGACCCTCCGGCCCTACGCCCAGCGTCCCGGCCTCGAGCACACAGCAAGCGCCGTTGTAAATCGGCTGCGCGGGGCCCTGTTCAGCATCTCCGGAGCCATCGTGATCCCTGTCGAACCGCCCGCCGTGCAAGGCTTGGGAGCCTTTGGCGGATTCCAGTTCGAGCTTCAGGATCAGGCCAGCCACACGCTCCAGGACCTCGACAAAGTCACGCACGACCTGATTCGCCAAGGCGCCTCCGGCGGCAAACTCACCGGCCTCTACACCAGCTACACCGCCAGCGATCTGCAATTCGTCGTCTCCATTGATCGCGAGAAGGCCAAGAGCCTGCACGTCCCGCTCAGCCAGATCACCGACACCCTCAGCATCTACATGGGATCGGCCTACATCAACGATTTCGATTTCAACAACCGTTCCTACCGCGTCTATGTGCAGGCCGACAAGCAGTTCCGCTCTCATCCCCAGGACATCAACGAGTACTACGTACGCTCCGACTCCGGAGCCATGATCCCGCTCGAAAACCTGCTCAGCACTACCGAGACCGCCGCTCCGCAGGTGATCAGCCACTACAACCTGTTCCGCTCCACCGAGATCACCGGCTCGCCCGCCCCCGGCCTGAGCTCCGGTCAGGCCATCGACACCATGCAGCAACTCGCCGCCAAGTCCCTGCCGCAGGGCTATTTCTACGAGTGGTCGGGGATTTCGCTCGAAGAATTGCAGTCTGGCACAACCACGCTGATTCTCTTCGGTCTGGGAACTCTCGTCGTGTATCTCACGCTCTCCGCGCAGTACGAAAGCTTTGTGCTCCCCTTCATCATCCTGCTCGCCGTGCCCATGGCCCTCCTTGGCGCGCTCTCGGCGCAATGGCTCCGCGGTCAGCAGAACGACGTCTACTGCCAGGTCGGACTCGTCATGCTGGTCGGCCTCGCCAGCAAGAACGCCATCCTGATCGTCGAATTCGCGGAACAACTTCGCGAGCGCGGCATGACCATCGTCGACGCCGCCGTTGAAGCGGCCCGGATCCGCCTTCGCCCCATCCTGATGACGTCCTTCGCCTTCATCCTCGGCGTCATTCCCCTCGTCGTAGCCAGCGGCGCCGGCGAACACGGACGCCGCTCCGTAGGCACCACCGTCTTCGGCGGCATGATCATGAGCACCATCCTCAACCTGTTCTTCATCCCCGTGCTCTATCTCCTGATCGAAGGCTTCCGCGAACGACGCAAAGGCAAAACTGCCTGATCGTGCATCTCCGGTGCCCTCGCCCGTCCCGAGCGAAGCGAAGGTGGCGCCGACACCTCGCCGCCGCCCTGGCGACGCCGGTCGCGCGATCCGCCAATCTAGCGTTACAATTCTTCGATCCAGCGGCAGATTGAAGCAACCTTCAAACCGCCTTTCTCGTCTTGAATGCTTTGGAAGTTTGGGATCCAGGTAAAAATCCAGCTCTGCGAGGTGACTCATGAAGCAGGTACTCTTGCTGGCAGTTCTCGTTTTCACGATGGCTGTTTCGGCCGTGGCTCAGGGAAATCAACCCCTCAACCCGAAGGCCATCGACCGCATCACTCGCGAAGTCCGTCACGAACTCGTCATGCTGCCGTACTATGGCGTCTTCGACAATCTCGCCTACAAGGTTGATCCCGACGGCACAGTGACTCTGCTCGGCCAGGTTGCCCGGCCCAGTCTCAAGTCCGACGCCGAAAACGCCGTGAAACGCATTGAAGGTGTCGAGAAAGTTGTCAACAACATCGACGTCCTCCCCACTTCGCCCAACGACGATCGCATTCGCCGCGCCGTCTATCGCGCCATTTACGGCAACCCGACTCTCAGCCTCTATCAGATCCGCGCCGTGCCCCCCATTCACATCATCGTGAAGAACGGACACGTCACCCTCGAAGGCGCAGTCGCCCGCCAGATGGACAAGCAGATCGCCGGCGTCCAGGCCAACAGCGTCTCCGGCGTCTTTTCCGTCACCAACAACCTCCAGGTGGACGAGGAAGAAAAGAAGGAAGAGAAGAAGAAGTAGGAATTCGGCTCTGCCCTAGAGGTACATCAGGGAATCACACAAGCCGCCCCCTGTGTACCTCTGTGCACCCGTGGTAAAAGGCTTTCTGCCCGGACAACCGGTCCGTCGCTGGGATCAGAGAACTGCGACTGAGGCGTGATCTTCCACTTCTGCAATCTGACCTCTGACCTCTGCAATCCCCCGCGTTTCTTGCGAAAATGAACGTGCACTCTCATGTTCCACTCCCTTCCTGCCATCGATGAAGCCGCCATCGCCACCGCCGCCCGCATTCTCCGCGCCGGACGCCTCGTCGCCTTCCCCACTGAAACCGTCTACGGACTCGGCGCCAACGCCCTCGAACCCGAAGCCGTAGCCCGCATCTACGCCGTCAAGGGACGCCCTCCAACCAGTCCTCTCATCGTCCACGTAGCTTCCATCGAAATGGCTCAATCTTTAGTCGCCACCTGGCCCAACGCTGCCGATCGTCTGGCCCGAAAGTTCTGGCCCGGCCCCCTCACGTTGGTCCTCGAAAAATCTCACGCAGAGACGGGCGCCTCGCCCATCCCATCGGGTGTGGGAAGCACACTCTTGTCGGTCACAGCGGAGCGAACCGAGGCAATCGCCTTAGTGCCGACCGCGATCCCGCCGATCGTGACCGCTGGCCTTTCGACGGTAGGCCTCCGCATGCCCAATCACCCGATAGCTCTCGCACTCATCCGCGCCGCCGGAGTCCCACTCGCCGCTCCCAGCGCCAACCGCTTCACCCAACTTTCTCCCACAACCGCCGACCACGTCCGCGCCAGCCTTGGCGACGACGTCGACTACATCCTCGACGGCGGCCCCTGCCGCGTGGGCATCGAATCCACCGTTCTCTCTCTCGCCGGACCCGACCCGATCCTGCTCCGTCCCGGCGGCATTTCGCGCCAGCACCTCGAAGCCGAGATTGGGCCCATCCTTACCACCGCCGAGGTCCCCGACGGCGCGCATCCATCCCCCGGTATGCACGCCCGACACTACAGCCCGTGCACATCTTTATTACTGGTTTCCAACGGTGAAGTTCCTGAGCACGGCAACGGAATCTACCTCCAGCACCTGCACCTCCCCACGCGCGCAGATGTCGCGGTCATCGAGATGCCAATATCGGCCACTGATTACGCCGCCGCCCTCTACGACACTCTCCATCGAGCCGACCAAACCGACCGCGACTGGATCGCCGTCGATATCCCGCCCAACACACCCGAATGGGAAGCAGTCCAAGACCGCCTCCGCCGCGCCGTCTCGAAGTCGTAGTGTCGGCGCGTCCCGCCGCTTGTCGCGAGGACGTCCCCCTCCCCGGCGCATCACCAGCTCACTTCCCCTGGCAAGAACCGCACAGTTATAATCCCTGCCTCACTGAGAAAAACAAATCCATGCGCCTCCCCGAGAATGCCCGCCTCCTTGCGCTGATGAGCCAGTTTCTGATTGTCGCCGCCACACTCTCCCCGGCCCAGCCGCCCCAATACCCCAACTTCCCTACCGAGACGCCGGCGAAAGTCGAGCCCGTCACGACCAGCTTCGACTACGTCAAACGCGAAGTCATGATCCCCATGCGCGACGGAGTGCACCTCCACACCGTGATCCTCGTTCCCAAAGGCGCAAAGAACGCCCCTATCCTGCTGACCCGCACCCCCTACGGAGCCAGCGGCCTGGTGAACCACAAGAGCAGCCCGCACCTGGGCCCCACCCTCTACGGATATGACAACGCCACCGACGTGATCATCGAAGGCGGCTACATCCGCGTCATGCAGGACGTCCGCGGCAAGTACGGCTCCGAAGGCGACTACGTGATGAATCGCCCCCTGCACGGCCCACAGAATCCCACGCCCGTCGACCACTCCACTGACACGTACGACACCATCGACTGGCTCGTGAAGAACATTCCTGAAACTAACGGCAAAGTCGGCATCCTCGGCATTTCCTATGACGGATTCCTCCCGCTGATGGCGCTCGTCAACCCCCATCCCGCGCTCAAAGTTTCCGTTCCCATGAATCCCATGGTTGACGGCTGGATGGGCGACGACTGGTTCCACAACGGCGCCTTCCGCGAGCAGATGATGCCCTACATCTACAACCAGGAAATAACTCGCGGTTCGGACGACAACCTCAAATGGTGGACCGGCTTTTTCGACGATTACGACCTCTACATGCAGGGAGGCTCCGCCGGTGACCTTGGCCGCGCTCACGGCCTCGATCAGGTAGGCTTCTGGCGCAAGATTCTCGCACATCCCAGCTACGACACCTTCTGGCGCGACCAGGCCGTCGACAAGATCCTCGCTGCCCAACCGCTGAAAGTCCCGGTCATGATCGTCGACAGCCTTTGGGACCAGGAAGACATTTACGGCGCCATCGCCGTCTACAAAGCGATTAAGCCGAAAGACACCGCCAACGACAAAGTTTTCTTGGTGATCGGCCCCTGGCATCACGGACAGGAGATCGGCGATGGCCGCACCCTCGGCTCCCTGCGATTCAACAGCAACACCGCTCTCTACTTCCGCCAGCAGATCCTGCGCCCATTTCTCGATCAATATCTGAAAGACGACGCACCCAAAGCAGATGTCGCGCCAGTCAACGCGTTTGAAACCGGAACCAACACTTGGCGGCGCCTGCCTGCATGGCCCTCAGGCTGTGCCAGTGGTTGCCCCGTGCATCCGACTCCCCTTTATTTCAACGCTGGACTGAAGCTGAGCTTCACTGCGCCCAACGCCAGCGAACCAGTTTTCGACGAATATCTCTCCGACCCCGCCAAGCCCGTGCCCTACAACAACCGCCCGAGTCAACCAGTCGCCTATGGCGAGGGGATGACATGGAAACAGTGGTTAGTCGGCGACCAGCGCGAAGTCTCGGGCCGTCCCGACGTCCTCGCTTTTGTCTCCGATGTTCTGACCGCTCCCTTCAAAATCAGCGGCCAGCCGATTGCGAATCTAGTCGCCTCGACCAGCGGCACCGACTCCGATTGGGTCGTCAAGTTGATCGACGTCTATCCCGACGAAGTCGCCGGCCAGCCCGAAATGGGCGGCTATCAACTGATGGTCTCCGCCGACATCTTCCGCGGACGCTACCGCGAAAGCCTCGAAACTCCGAAGCCCATCGCGTCCAATCAACCACTGCTCTACCGCTTCCAACTGCCCACGGCGAATCACGTCTTTCTACCCGGCCACCGCATCATGGTCCAGATCCAGTCCAGCTGGTTCCCGCTCTACGACCGCAATCCGCAGACGTTCGTCCCTAGCATTTTTTGGGCAAAGCCGGAGGACTACAAAAAAGCCACGCAGCGCGTGTACCATGCAGCCGGCCAAGCCAGCTTTATTGAACTGCCGCTGGTGACGGCACCATGATCCGGTCACAGACGGTGATGGTCAGCCGGGAGTCAGCCCCAACGGCCCGCGGCGTGTTCGCGGATCGTTGCCTGAAGTGCACTGCGCTAAGCCTGGCACCCCGATTGTGCCGCACGATTCCGTACTGGAGGGATTGGCGGTTGGGAATTCGCTTACGAATCCAGACGCGCCGAAGTAGGTGGACCTGGGAGCCGCTGCAAGAGGAGGTTCTGCGTCAGTTCGGTGCAACTGTTTACGGGCGCATCCTTGCGATCAAACTACTTCTCCGCTGCGGAATTCCTCTGTGCTCTTGTCTCCAGGGCGGCGTTCAATTCCTGGACAAGCGTAACCAGCTTGGTCGGGTCCTGTTCTATCACCAGTTCAGCCGCAATGTGCTCCCAGGTGCGCTTTTTGCCGCCGTCGTTCTGCGATAGCGACTCCTGTTCCGCGATCTTCTTCGCGACTGTGACTGGAACTTGCTCGAAGTGCGTTTCTCCGTTTTCCATGGAACTTCCCCCACTCGCTCGAACCTAGCAGAGTCGAAGGCATACGGGTCATATCTTCTGGCTCACGATTGTCCGCCATCTAGCGCGCTGTCATGCGTGTTTAGCTAGAGTTTAGGTCCTGTTGGGCGCTCGGCCGACGGTCTCCGAGGCGACCGCAGGTCTGCTTGCGTTAGCGGCAGTGTTGCGATACGATTGCGATGCGTATCGCTACGATAGCGTAAGGTAATGATTCCCCGATTCGGAGCCCGTATGAGCGCACCCAAAAGAATCCCAATGAATTTCAATCGCATGGAACAGTCCGACGTTCCCCAGGGACGTCAGGGAAAGCACAAAGGGATCGTGTCGAAGATTCTCTCCGATCTAGATCAGATAAAGAACGGCTCTGCGATCAAAGTGCCGTTGGCCGAATTAAAGGACAGCAAGGAGAATGTGCGTTCCGCGCTGAACCGGGCCACTCGAAAGGGCGGTCGCAATGTTGCCACCGCCTCTGATGGCGAATTTCTCTATGTTTGGAATGTGAATGAGTAGCGTCCTCTGCAAACGGTGACTGCGAAAGCAGGCCGTCGATGGGAACCAACCCAATCGTGATCGCGACTGCGCGATAAGAAAAACTCGGCTCCCCTTAGGCTCCTTCCCGTCCTCCGCGGTTGCGATTCTGCAGTTATCTGGTTTCCGCCCTCCGAATCGCTTCTTCATCCGGACAGCAATGCCTGCATCCCTGCACGTGCTCCAGCGCCTTGTCCAATGGCCAATGCGATTTCCAATGTAGATAAGCAACGGCCACAGTTGGAGACCGATTCACTCCCGCCGTGCAATGCAAATACACAACCTCGCCGCCAGAGATAAGCCGTTCCAGCTCATCCACGCACGCCGGGAGTTTCCTGATCAGCTCCAGCTTGTCAAAATCCATCACCGGCACCGAGACGAACTTCATCCCAGCCGCTTCCGCCAGGCCGCGTTCGTTCTCCCCGCCGTCAGTCTCGTCCTCTTCCGTCTGAAGGCTAACAACCGCATTGACCTTCGCGCCGATCAATTGCCGGAAATCGTCTTCATCTGCGGGCGCTGGACCCAGAACCAGCTGCGGCGTGACAATCCCAAGTTTCATCGCACCAACTCGCCGAGCACAATGCCTGTAATCGTTAAACCCCGTGTTTCTCGTGGTTCAAGGTTTTACCTTTGACTGAGAATCGGGACCGGAATTTGAAAATGGGTTCCCCACTTCTGCAATCTGACCTCTGACTCTGCAATCTACGCCTGCACTCCCCCCGCCGTCCTCACCCGTATCGTATGCGGCACCGCCCGCAACTGCGCCATCATCTTTTCGTCGCACGGACGATTGATGTCATAGATCGCATAGCCCATTGTCCCCCGCGTATCCAGCACCTGCCGTTCGATATTGATTCCCTGATCGGCAAGAATGTCGTTGATCGCCCGCAAGATGCCGGGCACGTTGTGATGGATGTGCATCAGCCGGTGCGATCCCGGCTCGTAGTCAAGATGACAATGCGGCAGGTTCACGCTCAGCAGCGAATTGCCGCTGGCGACATAATCCACCATCCGCGCCGAAACAAACTGCCCGATATTCTGTTGCGCTTCCTCCGTGCTCCCGCCTACGTGCGGCGTCAGAATTACATTCGGCAATCCCTGCAGCGGACTCTTGAATTCGCCTCCGCTCTCCGGTTCCTGCGGAAACACATCCACCGCCGCCCCCGCCACTCTCCCGCTCTTCAGATGCTTCGCCAGCGCCTCATGATCGATGACAAACCCGCGGCTGAGATTGATCAGGCAAGCGCCGTCTTTCATCAACTCGAATTCCTCTTCGCCAAACAGATCCCGGTTCTGTGCCTTGCCGTCCACGTGCAGCGTGATCACGTCCGCCGTCTGCAGCAACTCGCGAAAGCTCACCGGGCGCGCATTTCCACGCGCCAGCACATGCGAGATGTCGTTGAAGATCACGCGCATCCCCATGGCTTCCGCCAGGTCCGAAACCTGTGATCCGATCTTCCCGTACCCGACGATCCCCAGCGTCAGCCCGCGCACTTCGTGCGACCCCGCCGACGATTTGTTCCACACCCCGCAGTGCATCTGCGTGCTCGTCTCAAACACCCGCCGCAGCAGCAGAATGATCTCCCCCATCGCCAGCTCCGCCACCGACCGGCTGTTCGAATGTGGATCGTTGAACACCGCAATCCCACGATCGCTGCAAGCGTTCCGGTCAATCTTGTCCACCCCGATGCAGAACGCTCCCACGGAAACCAACTCTGGCGCCGCATCCAGCGCGGCCGCTGTAATCCGCGTCTTCGACCGCACTCCCAGGATCGAAGCCCCGCGCACCTTCGCGATCAGTTCTTTCTCATCCAGCGCGCCCTTCAGCGACTCGACCTGGTACCCAGCCTCCGAAAACTGCGTCACCGCCACGCCGCTGATATTCTCCAGCAAAAGAACCTTCAAGATCCCTCCCTGATCGAAAAGACATTCGCAGAAATTATATAGGCCTGCCCGGAACACACCGCCGGCTGGCAATTCCGCCGCGCTTTGCTCTTCCTTCGTGAGCCTTTGCGTCCTTTGTGGTTAAAGGTCTTCTCTGCGTCCTCCGCCAGTCCAGTGCGCCGCGCGGTTGAGGTCTTTCCCCTGCTCCACCACGCTCCCGCCCCAAAATGTTACAAATATAGAGCCCTGAATCTTTCCGGACGACTCTGACATCCCTACCTACTGGAGGAACTGAATGGCGCACGAACTACCGCCCCTGCCCTATGACTACACGGCCCTCGAGCCGACCATCGACGAGAAGACGATGCACCTGCATCACGACATGCACCACGCCGCCTACGTGAAGAACCTCAATGCGGCCCTCGACAAGCATCCCGAACTGCACGCCAAGAAAGCCGAAGACCTGATTCGCGACCTCAACGCCATCCCTGAAGACATCCGCGGCCCGGTCCGCAACAATGGCGGAGGCCATGTCAACCACACCATGTTCTGGCAGATCATGAAACCCAAAGGCGGAGGCGATCCCACCGGCCCCATCGCCGACGTGATCAAGAAAACCTTCGGCGACTTCAAGACTTTTCAGGAAAAATTCAACGCCGCCGGCGTAGGCCAATTCGGCAGCGGATGGGTCTGGCTGGCCGGCGACTCGAAAGGCGAAGTGAAGATCCTCTCCACGCCGAATCAGGACAACCCGCTCTCCCAGGGCCTCTACCCGATCTTCGGCAACGACGTCTGGGAGCACGCCTACTATCTGAAATACAACAACCGCCGTCCCGAATATCTGCAAGCCTGGTGGAACGTCGTCAACTGGGACGAAATCAACAAGCGCTACCAAGCCTCAAAGAAATAGCAGCTCTGTGTGGGGCGGACATTCCTGTCCGCCCTTCCTGCCTCCAGCGTACAATGATCGCCAGCACTCAACCGTCTGCGGGGAGGCCATCATGCGCAATCCCACGCTAGTCCTGATCACTCTCCTGCTCGCCGCCGCCCAAGCCTCAGGTCAAGCCGACAAGCCGACACCCAAAACCGCCTATCATCCCGTCCCCGTAGCCGACGCCCGTCAGCCCAACCCAGTCAAGCCCACGCCCGAGTCCCTCGAATCCGGCAAGAAGATCTATAGCTACGACTGTGCCAGCTGCCACGGTCAGACCGGCGACGGCAAGACCGACGTAGCCAAAGACATGAAACTCCCCGACCTCAGCGATCCCGCCACTCTCAAAGACCGCTCCGACGGCGAAATTTTCTACGTCCTCAAAAACGGCCGAGGCGACATGCCCAAGGAAGGCGACCGCGTCAAACCCGACCAGCTCTGGGATCTGGTCAACTACTCGCGATCCCTGGCCAGGAAGAAGCCAACCGAAGAAAAGCCTTCAAACTAAAATGACCTTCCCCTGTGACTCCTGTGTCCCCCCGTAGTTGAAGGTCTCTGGTTTTGGTTGTATCTGAGAACGGAGAACCGGGAACTAGCGTTTCACCTCTGCAATCTGCCCTCTAACCTCTGCCCTCAATACACTCCCAAATCCCGAGCCGAAACAAACTCTCCCGAGTAATGCGCCCGTACCTGCTCCACCAACTCCTCTTCCGGCCTTTCCCCCATCACCTGGTGATACAGCACCAGCAATTTCGGACGCGCCAGCGTCGCAATCTCGCCCAACTCTGCCGGCGAAGTATGAAACGCCCCGAAATACGCCTGCTTCTCCTTGCTCTCGACAATCTTCTTCCGCAGCGGATTGAACACCTCATGCAGCAGCACGTCGCACCCATCGCAAGCCTTGACGACTTCCTCCGTAGGCGCCGTGTCTCCTGAAATCACAATCCGGCGATCCTTGGTGTCGAACCGGTACCCATACGCATATTTCCACGATCCATGCCGTACAGGAAACGCCGACACCGTAACGTTCGCATCCCGATACACCACGTGTGGCGCGGACCCACCCTGAGCGACAGCCGAAGGGATTCCTGCCCGCGTCTCACTCCCACCTGCAAGTCGGAACTCGTGCACGTTGACTTTGTACCCCGTCGCATTCGCTTCTTCCAACCCGCGAAGCCGCAGCCGCACATCTTCTGACCAAGCCTTCTCGATGTGCTCCGTCATCTTCTTCAGCCCCGGCGGCCCATACGCCTCCAATGGCTCCGTCCGATCCAACACCCACGGCGAAAAGATCAGGTCCGGATATCCCAACGTGTGATCGGAATGCAAGTGCGTGATGAACACGATCTTCAGCTTCGACACCGCCAGCGCCGCAATCCCATTCTTTTCCGCCGCCGCTGCCCGCCGCACCACTCCCGGTCCGCAATCGACGAGGTAAGCCGCGCCATTCACCACCACCGCCACCGCCGGCCCCGATCGCTCCGGATCCGCCAGCGGCGTCCCCGTCCCCAGCACGACGACCTGGGTCCCTGCCGCCGGTTTCTTCTCCTCCGCGAATCCCGCGCCCACGGCAGCGGCGAGCGAAAACGCCAGAGCTACGCATTGACCGACCTGATTCATGCCTCACTCCCAATTGTTTCCACTCGGGATGCCCGAACGCGCACAGCGCCAACGCGCCAAAGATGCTTGGACAGGCATCCTGACGATTCTCTCGCCACTTTTTACCAGTTTGATTCTCCGATGATCCGCGACTCGAACCTCAGGTCTGCTCCCCTCCCTTGCGAATCTGCCGCACCGCGAAGGTGAATGACAGGAGGAACAGGACCATGAATACTGCCAGGCTGGGCACGCCATCACTCGCCCAGTCATCTGCCGTCCCAAACGATAGCGTCACCAGAAAGTACGGATTGACGTACAACGGCGCCCGCACCCACAGCGGCGGGGTCTCCGGGATCTGCGCAACTTCTGCAGCCGGTGTGCCCGCCGCCACAAGCTGTGCCGTTCGCACCTGCTTCTGCGCTTCCCATCGCGCCATCAGGATGCCAAACGTGATTGCGCTCAGCGCCGTGATCGCGATGATCGCCGCATAGGTCACGGCCGTAGCGTGCACGCTGCGTCGGAAAAACGCCGAGCAGTAAAGTCCAATCGAACTCACCGTCCCCAGCACAAACAACGTTGTCAGCGTCGCCAGCAGCACCTGTAGCGGCCCAATGCCGCCAAAAGCGAACACCAGGCTCAACACCGGCAGCGAACTCAACAGCAACAAGACGAGGAACAGGCTCGAAGCAAAAAACTTCCCCCACCAGATGTCGAGCGGTGTCAGCAGGCTCGTCAGCAGGCCAGTCAGCGTTCGCTGCTCTTTCTCGATCGTGATCGATCCCGCGCTGAACACCGGCGCCAGCAACAACAGCACGCTCAACTGCGCGTACGTGAGAACAAGAAACAGCGCTGCGCCAATCTCCGATCCCTGCAGTCCCCGCGGATCCCAGGGCCGCCGGACCGTGACCTGGAGGTAGTAATAGAAGACCACCACTCCCCCCAGCGCCACCAGGTAAAGGGTCGGCAACAGCCATCCGCGCCGTTCCCGCATCCGCTGCCGCAGTTCCTTCCCGATCATCGGATTCATGGCGTCTTGCTCCCGAACAGATTCCGGTAATGGTCTTCCAGGTCGGGGCCGCGCGGATCGAACCGCACCACCGTCACTCCACCGGTGACCAGATGACGAAGCAGGTCCGCCGCCCCCTGCGAGCCGCCCGTCACTTCCACCCGAAAAACTTTCTGCCGCGCTTCCAGCACCCTTGCCTCCGCATACGACCCGAGCGCCGTCCGCAGGGCCGCAGCGTCTCCGATGATCTCGATCTCACAGGTCAGAGCCTCACGCTTCGCCTGTTCCCCGAGTGTGAGCACGCTGCCTGCACCGGCAACATTGCGTCCCGACTCGATGAATGCCACCCGCGAGCAAATGTCTTCCAGGTCGCTCAATATGTGCGACGACAAAAGGATGGTCACGCCCTCGCGGTTCAGGCTTCTCAGTTGCTCCCGCAGTTCGATTCGCGCCAGCGGATCCAGCCCCGTAGCCGGTTCATCGAGCAACAGGACTTTGGGCTCGTGAAGAAGTGTCCGCGCCAGCACCAGCCTCTGTTTCAACCCGAGGGAAAGCTGCTCCACGTACGCGCGCCGCCGCTCGCCCAGTCCAGACCAACTCAAGGCACGCTCCACCGCCGCCCGTTTCTTCGCTCCACGCAGCCGAAACGCCTCGGCAAAAAAAGTAAGAAATTCTTCGAGCGTCAAATCCTGATAAACACCCGGCACATCCGGCATATAACCCATCAGCGCGCGCACCGCCGCCGGTTCGTGCGTCACGTCGTGCCCCACGATCGTCGCCTGGCCCGAGTCTGGACGCGTCAGCGTCGCCAGAATCCGTATGAGCGTAGTCTTGCCCGCCCCATTCGGCCCCACCAGCCCAAACAACTCCCCGGCCCCGACGTCCAGAGAAAATCCATCCAGCGCCGCTGTGCCGTCGTACCGCTTGCGAATTTCACGAATGCTGATCATGACGCTCTCAACAGACTCAAGAGTGTCGAGCTACCGGGGAAGAGCGGCCCTTCAGGGCCGCGTCAGCCGGAAAGAAAAAGGCGGGCTTTAGCCCCCTGGTCGTGGTTTGCGACCAACCCTCATCATGCCCCTCCCCGCAACGTAATCACCACAATCACATACTGCCTGCGCGCATAATCACGAGTTCCCAAACTCGCTCCCAGGCTCGGCCTCTCCGCCAGCCCCGCAAACACCGGCTTGCTCGTACTCGCTCCGGCAGCCAGCAGACGTTTGATGTCCTCGTGCGAATTGCTATCGAAACGCCGTGCTTCGCCGGCCATGGTGTATGGCGACGGCCCCAGAAGTTGCTTCAGTTCTTCTCCTGTCCCGTTGCGCGCAGCAAACGTCGCTCCCGCCCCAACCGCCCCCAGATCGTAGACCCGGTCGCCGTCCCGCAACACCGCCTGCCGGAACGAGAAGCCGGTCTCGTTGACCAGCTCTCCGTTCGGAAGACTCTTCAAACTGCCCGGCAACGTGACCAGCCCCGCCAGGCTCAGGTCCTGATAGGACCACTGCAGCAGCGGAACCAAAAACTCCCGTTGCGGCAGTAACCGAACCGACCAGCCTTCCCCGGAATTCGCCGCGCGCCGGTCGAATACGCTGAAGCTGGCCGTCGGCGTCAACACCTGATCCGTCCCGCTCCACACCGCATTCCCGGGTACCGTAACCGAAAGGTCTTGCCGGGTCGGCGACGACACTCGCAAATGATAGTTCGCCGCCGCCTCGGGGCTCAGATCATCGAGATGATAAGTTGCAATCTCGTCCAACCCGGGTCTGTCAGGACGCTTCCCGGCACTACTCACGTACAACACCAGCGCAAGTGCCAGAGCGATTCCCGGCACGGTGATCCATGCCAGCTCGCGCCGATTCAGTTTCGTCAGGACATAGAAATTCACTGCCCCCACGATCACGATGTAAATCATCAGCCAGATGATCAGCCAGCGCAGGGTTGGGAAATCGAACATCGTGGCCAGCGGAGAACTCAGGGCGCCGAAACGAATCCACCGCGAGCGTTCGAACTCGCCGAAGTTTTTCGCGGTCTCGGTCATGAAATCGCTCACTGACCGGTCGAAGAACGACGCCAGCTCTGCAGCATCGTGGAACCGGAACAGCCCGCCCGAACCAACACCCGTCCGAGTTTCACCGCTGCTGCCCGTGCGATACGCGTCCAGTATCCCCGGACCTGCCAGCGGTTCCACCAGCGCGAGCTGGCCACTTTGACGGCAGTATCCTTCGAGCGCTGTGCGTTCCGCCACGCTGAGGCCACTTGCCGGACGCGCCAGAATCACGCTATGCGCCGGCGAGTAAGCCCACCACTCTTCCGGCAACTCCTTCAGCACGAGAAACGTGTAGCGCTGCGTCTTTCTTGTCTTCAGTTCATCGCTGCCGCTGGCCTGAATCGTCCCCAGCACTTCGTTGCATGTCTTGTCGTCGGAGCACAACAGCAGCACCAGGTTGTTCCCGTTGATTCGCTCCAACGTGCGAGACTGAGACGTCACCACCCGTCCATCGGGCGTGGTAGCCGTGAGAGTGAGCACCGGTTTCGTTGCGAATAATGGGATCGGTAAATCAAAGAACCGGTCTTCGCCTGCCTGGAGTGGCACCTCTGCGCTGAACTGATCCACCCGGCCGAGGCGCGCGTCCTTCTCCCCCACCGAAATCGATAGCTTGAGCGTAGTGGCTTGCGCCCCCGGATTGGTAACCCGCACCCGCACCCGCGTCGGACTGTTGTCTTTGGTCAGGTAGCCCTGAATTCCGATTTCCTGGAGAGAAGCGCTTTGCGCCGAAGCCAATCCGACTAGGGCGACGACCGCGACGGTGAGCGTCGCAAACACCCGTGTCGCAGCCAGAACCCCCGACCGGCCCGGGATCAATCGCGGGGTCAGCCTGAACAAACTCCGCATCCGCAGGGAGGACGGATTAGGCATACCAAGCCGCGGAGCGGCGAAAGAACACAGCCCACGGCGTAAGCCGTGGGTCAAAGAGGTCAGCACAGAGAGCCCCGGAGGGGCGAAAGAAAAGGACCAGTCAGGCCCCGTCGCGCGAAGGGTGCGATGCGACAAACACTCCTTGGTGCCATCGATCGCGGACTCCTCGAGCGGGATCCGGCAACAAGCGTGTCGCAATCGCTCTCTCCAGAACCTCGTCAATAAAGATGTACGCATTGAACCCTAGAACTTGCACCGGCCGCAAGGACATTGACAAATACTGCCCCCGAGAGGTTCCTGGAGCGTTCTGGGGGCGATTCGGGGTCCACTTCTAACCGATCTGATTCCCCGGAAACGAGGGGGTATCCAAGCGGTAATAAGTTCCGCTGCCAGAGTCAGAAGGACACGAGTTTCGGCCCAGCTCAGGATGTTTCGCTCCCAAAACCGCTGCGCGCGGCGCAACTTCGCCACTTATTACTATTTGGGTTCCTGGGCCTGGATGAATCGGCAGGCTCGACCTCGGGAAGCGCCGACCTCAAAAGATGCGAGTCAGAGGAGGGAATCAACACTGTAAAAAGTGGGAACCGGAAGCCAAAAGGAGACAACTTCGCGCGGCGCAAAGCCGCGCAACACCTCGCGCTGCGGAAAACTGGCAACCTGGATACGGCTACTGCCTACTGCCTTTCAGCATCCCCACCACCCGTTCGTAGTCGTCAATCGTGCCATACTCGATCGTGATCTTCCCTTTGCCTTTGCGATCCCGAATTCGCACCCGCATCCCCAGAATCATCTCTAGGTTCCGCTGCGCCGCCCGGATATTCGGATCCACCCACCGCGCCCCGCCCCCGGGCTTCTTGTCCCCATCCGGCTTGGGGAAGTCGAGGTCCATCCGGACTGCTTCCAGTTGCAGCACCGACATCTTCTTCTTCACCGCCAGCTCCGCCAGCTTCAGGATCTGCGTGTCGTCACTCAGCACCAGCAGTTCGCGCGCATGGCTGTAAGTCAGTTCTCCCCGCCTCAGGTAGTTCTGAACCGGCCCGGGCAGTTTCAACAGCCGCAGATAGTTCGACACCGTCTCGCGCGATACCCCCACCCGTTTTCCGATCTCCTCCTGCGTCAGGCTGAACTCCCGACTCAGGTGCGCGAATGCCGCGGCCTGTTCCAGGCATTCCAGGTCCTCTCGCTGCAGATTCTCGACGATCGTCATTTCTGCAGCCTGCTGTTCGGAAACCCGCTTCACGATGGCCGGAATCGTCGTCTTCCCAGCCATCTTGGAAGCCCGCAACCGCCGTTCGCCGAGGATCAGGATGTAGCGCCCATTCGTGCCCGTGCCCTCCGGCCGCACCACGATCGGCTGGATCACACCCTGAACCCGGATCGAGAACGCCAATTCTTCCAACCCTTCGGGCTCGAAGAAAGTCCGCGTCTGATGCGGATTGTGATCGATAAGGTCGACGGGAATCTCCGCCGGTTGCCCCTCAGGGCCCCGAGCCGCCGCAGCCTGCAAGTCCACCACGCCGGGTTCAGGTAGCCCCGGCGCCTCGCCGGCAGTTACACCCTCGGGTGCCCCATCCTTGCGCGTATTTTCCGCAAGAGCCTGCCCTGAGCTTGTCGAAGGGCTGGGGGTGTTCGACGGAAGCACGCGCGGCCCCCCTGGCAACAACGACTCCAACCCCCGTCCCAAAGCCCGCCGTTTCTCCGCCACTTTCTCCCCGGCCTTGTCCGTCTTCTCTGCCACCGCGTTGCTGGTTGTCTGCATCCCTTTTCTCCGATCCGTGGGCTAATCCCGTTGCAACCTGATAGCTGAAATCTATACATTCATACATATGAATATTTATATATGTCGATTTATGCCGCTTCTACCGGTCCTGCCTCCGCAGCTGGCGCTTCGCCCCGCGCCGCCATCTGCCGGTCCAACAACTCCTTCGCCAGACGGATATAACTCTCGGCCCCCCGCGACCGCACGTCATAGAGCAGCGCTGGCTTCCCATGCGAAGGCGCCTCCGCCAGCCGGATGTTCCGCGGAATCGTCGTCGTGCACAGCTTCTCGCCAAAGTATTTCTTCAACTCCTCCGCCACCTGCTGCGCCAGGTTGGTGCGCTCGTCGAACATCGTGAGCACAACGCCCTCGACCGCCAGCGAAGGGTTCAGCGCCACCCGGATCCGCTCGATCGTATCGAGCAGCTCCGATACGCCCTCCAAGGCAAAGTACTCCGCCTGCATCGGGATGAGCACACCATCCGCCGCGACCAGCGCATTGAGCGTCAGCAGGTCGAGCGCCGGCGGGCAATCCAGCACAACGAACTCAAACCGTTCCCGCAGGGGCACGAGAGCATCCCGCAGCCGGAACTCCCGCCGCTCGGCCTCGACCAGTTCCAGGTTGGCCCCGATCAGGTTCTTGTGGGATGGAATCAGCCACAGCTGCTCGAGCTCGGTGAGCTGCAACGCCTCTTCGGCCGAGGCTGCCCCCATGATCACGTCATAGGTGCTGATGCGTTCCGGATCCTTCCGCAGACCCATGCCGCTGGTGGCATTGGATTGCGGATCGCAATCCACGAGCAGCGTATTCACTTCAGCGGCGGCTAATGAGGAGGCAAGGTTGATGGCAGTCGTGGTCTTCCCAACGCCACCCTTCTGGTTGGCAACCGCGATCACACGTCCCATGATTTTCGTGTCGGAGAATCTGCGCGCCAGAATAGTCCGGTTGTTCCTGTGAATGCAATGCGCAACTTGTGCATATCGCGGAATGTTCCACGTGGAACACTGCCCTGGTCTGCGAAACGTTCCACGTGGAACTCTCATCGGTCATCAGGCTAGGAAGAGGATGGATGAATGTTCCACGTGGAACACTTGTCAGTAGCTAGGTTAGGATCGCCTGAATCGATGGCGATCTCCCACTTTTTCCATTGTATGGACAGGAATATCGACCATGCTACACACAGTTAAGCGGTCAATCGTCTCGTTTGTCCCACAAGTCAATGATGAATACCTATCGACAACACCCTGGAGTGAGAAAGGGGGATTGGGATCGGGGGAGCCCATTGAATGTCCGAGGCGATGGTGGGGAGGGATTCCGCCTGGCAGGTGCCGATGAGGATGGCCAATCTGCCTCCGGTGGTTAAGAGGCGAGTGGCGATGGGAAGCATGGCGTCGAAGCGCTCGACGGCGCGCAGGGTGACGACGTCGGCTGGGGCGACCCCAGGGCCCGGCGTCGCCGGCTGGACCAGGGTCTCGGCGCGGGCCGTGATTACATTTACGTCCGTCAATGTAAGCGAGCGGATCACTTCGCGGAGGAAAGCTGCTTTCCTGTGGTTCGACTCGATCAGGGTCAGCGAGATGGCGGGAGACCAGATCTTCAGCGGCAGGCCGGGAAAGCCGGCGCCGGAGCCAATGTCGATCACACGGACCTCTCCGCTCTCCGCGATGGACGTGGAAGGCCGGGGTGACCGTTCGTGGTCGTGCACACGAGAATCCCCACCCTTCGAAAACCACGAAGGGTGGGGCACCCTCGAAGTCATGGAAGAAGGGAACAGGTGGCGGGCCAAGAAGAAGGACTCGCCGAAGTGGCGGGTTACGATCTGTTGCGGATCGCGGACGGCCGTGAGGTTGATGCGGGCGTTCCAGCGCAGCAATAGATCGATGTATATCGATATTTTCGCAAGATGCACTTCGGCGGGCGCCTTCTCGAGGAAGGGCTGCAGTAGACCCGCGATTTCGTCTGATTTCAGCGTCCGTTCTCCGCTCTCAGGCACAACCCAACATCTTTACCACAGGGGCACAGGGGAGCACACGGGAAGGCAGAATCGCAAGTCAAAAGTCAGAAGTCAGATTGCAGAAGTGGGAGCAATTTTCCTCTCTCTTCGCTGACCGAAGTAATGTTGCTGTCTGGGCGAATCGGGCACACCATGTGGAGAACACATGGAGAAGTTGTCGCAATCCGAAGGCGCACTTGGCCCGCTTGCGCACGACGCCGCCGTCTCTCATGATGTCGAGGCGCAGCATGCTGTCCAGCGACGCTATCCCCGGATCAAGTGTTTCATCGCGGTGCAGATGCGTCCCGAAAGCGACCACGGACTCGTGCTCGGCAATCTCTCCGATGTCAGCCTGGGAGGCTGCGGTGTGGAGAGCGCCAATCACGTCCAGGCCGACACATTCATCGCGCTCTGTCCCCTAACCTCCGCCGGAGAACTGTGGGTAAAAGGGGTGGTGGTCAACTCGCGCTTTACGGAAGGGACAGGCAGCTTCCATCTCGGAGTTCGATTCCTGGAAGAGGTCACACCGTCTCTGGAGCACAACGTCAAGGCCTTTGTGGATTTCGTGGAGCAGGCCGCGGCTCGCCAAAGCTCAGGAGGCCCTTATCTTCGCAAGCTGTGGGGACTGTGAAGAAAAGTCAGAATGCAGAAGTCAGAATGAAGAAGTGAAGGCCAAGGTCTCTAGAACTCCACGGTAATGAATCTTGCGGGGTGGGCTCCGGTGTTGGACAGCCTCAGTGTTCCTCCGGTCAGGACCAGGACTTCCTGCGCCTGCAGGTCGATCTTTTGCGCGGGGAGGCCTTCGCGGTCGCGTTTCAAGTCAAGATCAGTGATAGCAATCAGGACCTGGCCCGCACCCTGCGGGGTGTAATCCGCCCCCGGGGCCAGTTGGGTCCGGGCGGCGGCGAGCGGTCCGCGCGTAGTCGAGATCGACCAGGTTGGCTTGAGAGAACCGGGTTCGCCGGTGAGTTCGTCGGCATCGTAGGCTCCATCGAGCGGCTTGTAGTCGACGCGGTGCAGGATCTCGATCACAACCTCGCGATAGGGATTGATGCCCTCATTGCGAACCACATGTTGTACCGGGGCATACATGAATCGGGTTTCGCCACCATGCCAATCGTGGCTGAAGGTGGCCTGACCGTCGGGAGTCATTGAGCTGCGGCCCTCACCGGGGACGACGTAGAAGAAGGCGTGTGAGTGACAATGGGGCTCGGTCGAAGCCAGGCGCGGCAATTCCAGGAGAAGTACGCGGACGTCGGCGTTCGAGTAGAGCAGCTGGTGATGCGGTTCGTCAGCCAGGTCCATGCAGGCGATCTGGGCATACGCAGACGGAGTGAGAGCGGCAAAGACCAGGACGAGGCTGGGTAGAAATGAATGCGCGCGCATGAGGCCAGTGTAGGGCGGATTGGGATGGAGGCAAGGTTACTTTCGTAGTTCAGTGCCCGGTTCTCAGTCAGGATCACAAACTTTAACCGCGGAGGACACGGGGGAATTCGGACGCCGCTACAGAAAAGGAGTACTATATCGCCGTTCGCTGATATGGCCTCGTCCTAGTCCGGCACAGGAAGGAGGAGCCATGGGCAGCTCTGGTCAGACCAACCCGTTGCGGGGCTCCTGGAAGACGATCGCACCGATCGCCGCGCTGCTTTGTACTTTGTCGTTGATGGCACAAAAGGCGGAACTCCCACCTAAGTACGACCTTCACACGGAGAGCAAGATGAAAGGCACGATCGAGGAGGTGAAGCTGCCTCCGAAAGGGAGTGAGAAGCAGGTTGCGTATCTGTTGCTCAAGACCACGACGGAGACCGAGGACGTGTATCTCTGCCCCAAGTCGTTTCTCGACGACATGGGGGTGAGCTTCGCCAAAGGGGACGAGATCGCGCTGACGGGTTCGAAGGTGAAGCAAGGCGAGGTTGACGTTGTCCTTGCGCGAGAAGTCGTGAAGGGGACAGACACAATCGTGCTGCGCGATGACAAAGGGAGTCCGGTGTGGAGTTGGCACCGGTGAGGGCGGGATCGCCAGCGTGGCGCGATCGGCCCCGTGGAAGACCGGTTCGGAGAGCCTAAGGGTCGTCCGGCACTACTCATTGCCAACAGTACTACCCCGCTGATCGACGACAGAGCTTTTTTCGCGAGTGCCTTCACAAGCAGCTATTCAAAAGCGATTGTTCGTTCATAGATCTTTGATCTTTCACGCACAACGAGCAGGCTTGAGTGCCCTATTTGCCGACCAGATGCCGGAGAAGATGCCACACATTTATCTGTGATAGCCAAGACTTGACCTTGCAGGGCATCTTGTCGAATGGGGTCGCTGCTGTCAGGCAGACCCTTTAGGCCCATGTTCGGCGCAATGGCTGCTGAGAGGGCGAAGAGGCGGCGCAAGCTTGTGCTAACGCCTGTTTTCAACAGTTATCTACTGGGCAGAACCTGAACGCGCTGTGGCAGCATACCCGACTATGCGCGATGTCAGTTCGGGCGTTGTCTGGAGAAACGTGTCCACGATTGATTCGACTTTTGTGGGGTGGTGTAGATGCCAGTGATTCAATCCGTGGAGTGCACTCAGTTGGCATAGTTCAGAACGGGCTGTGAGTATCGCGGCCATTGCGTTTAGACAAGCATCGTGCAGTTTGGCTTCCCCGGCGTTCGGCTCCCCGTATGTTGGGAAAATGTCCCACCACATGTAACAAGCGATGTGGAAAGGATTCTTCCGCTCGTCCGCCGCACCCGGTGCCATTGGAGCAACGAACGCTGTGAAGAAGTTGACCATGGCACCCACGCAGCCGGTTCGCTCCTGGAGTGCAACGCTAGACTTGAGCAGCATGTGTGCCGATGCCGCTGGGGACGATTCGCCAATGAGGAACCATATCCCCTGTGCAATTTGCTCCAGTGAATAACCGTTTAGCCGATCAGGGCCTAAGAACAAGCGCGTCATATACTCAACCGTGAGTGGATCAAGCATTTCAAGCGCACCCCAGAATTCATCGAAGCCGCTGTCCCAATACCATTCGGGCTTGCTTAGAGGATGATCGAAGACGGCTTCCACCCATTGGTCGAATGTTGCACCTGACATAATCCAAGTATGGCACGGCTATTTGGCGTAACATCGCGATTTCACCAAGTTCGGGCAGGATCGGGTGTTCTGAGTGTAATCGCCTTCCATGAGAAGGCCGGTCGGAGTCAAGAGGATTCGGTTTGTTTTTCG